>OCAK01000087.1_pt1 | contig 108934 bp, 81 predicted proteins | sample 1538301 | NCBI WGS metagenome assembly OCAK01 (sample SAMEA2580285, study PRJEB22360) | human gut metagenome | biome: human gut; feature: human-associated habitat; material: faeces | place: Denmark | collected 2008/2010 | reverse complement strand
TTAGGGCACTGAAAAGTGCCCTTTCGAAGGGGGATGCCCTAAATTGAGTGCTTACAAAAAAAAGGCGTTTCGGCATGTAGATACCGTTATGGAAAAAATAACAGGTCAAATTTTTAAAAGCTCTTGTTCTTTCAATGAAAACGTCCTGTTCTTTTTTTTAAAGACCTTGTTCTTTTCGGAAAAGAACAGGATCTTTTAAGGGTTAGTAACGTGTATGCCGGAAGGTTGGTAACGTGTCACCCCACACGTTACTAATGTGTGGGGTGTAAGATTAGTAATGTTGCAGGCGGAAGATTGCATATCTTGCTAGTGATACAATCATAAACGTATGAAGTTTCAGTATATAAAAGATAAAGTTAGTGCTTATTTCACTAAGGGGAATGAGCGTAGTGTTGCGGTGAAGAAAAATATCGCCGTTTCATTAGTGTTGAAATGTATAAGTATTTTAGTTTCCTTGCAGGTCGTTCCATTGACCATCGGTTATGTTAATCCTACGAAGTATGGCATTTGGCTGACGTTGAGTTCCATTATTGCCTGGCTGTCTTATTTTGATTTGGGGTTTGCCCACGGATTTCGTAATCGTTTTGCTGAGGCAAAAGCAAAAGGGGATATGAAGTTGGCAAAAGAATATGTCAGTACTACATATGCAGTGCTCTTCTTGCTCTTTTCCGTAATTTTATTGATAACCTTGGTGGTGAATAATTATTTGGATTGGAGTCGTATTTTAAATATTGATCCTGTTTATAAGGATGAGCTGAGTCTGGTTTTCGGTTTGTTGGCATGCTTCTTTTGCCTGAACATTGTGGCAAGTGTCTTTACTACCATGCTGACGGCAGATCAAAAGCCTGCTTTAGCTTCGCTTATAAGTACAAGTGGTCAGGTACTGGCTTTTGCTTGTGTCTATGTATTGACTAAAACCACAAAGGGAAGTCTGAGTGCTTTGGCTGTTTCTTTTTCAGCTATACCGTGCCTGTTTCTTTTAATTGTTTCTATTATTGTGTATCAAACTAAAAAATACAAGATTGTAGCCCCTTCGTTGCGTGACGTTCGCTTTTCGTTGGTGCGGAGTGTTGTTGGTTTGGGTGGACAGTTTTTTGTTGTTATGTTTTCTATGCTTTTTATTTTTCAACTTACTAATATCATTTTGTCAAGAGTGCAAGGCCCAGAAGCAGTTACGCAATATAATATTGCTTATAAGTATTTTAATGTACTTAACATGGCTGCAAATATTATTTTGACTCCGTTTTGGTCAGCATTTACTGATGCTTATATTAAGAGAGATTATAATTGGATGCGTGGTACGCTAGAAAAACTGGAGAAATTATGGTTGTTATGTATTCCTATTTTAGTTTTAATGGTACTGAGTTCTGATCTCTTATATAAATTTTGGATTGGTGATTCTGTAGCTGTATCTTTTTCATTATCATTTTGTATGGCAATATATGTATTATGTCAGACGGGAGGAAATATGTATATGTTTCTTATTAATGGAACGAGCAAAATACGTTTGCAACTAATCATTTATTTGTCATTTGCTTTGGTTTCTATTCCGTTGATGAAGTATTGTTGTAAGTATTATGGTATAGAAGGTATACTGATAGTTCCTACTACGGTATTTATTTTGCAGGCCTTTATTGGAAGAGTGCAGATATTGAAGATGATAAATGGTACGGCTAAAGGAATTTGGCTGAAGTGAAATGAAAAACAATATGAATTATCCCCTAATTTCTGTCATAACTGTTTCTTATAATGCAGTTTTAACAATTGAACAAACCATTCTTTCCGTCATTAACCAAACTTATCTGAATATTGAGTATATCATCATTGACGGTGGAAGTACGGATGGAACGGTTAATGTAATAAAAAAGTATGCGGATAAAATCGCTTATTGGGTGAGTGAGTCGGATAAGGGAATTTATGATGCGATGAATAAAGGAATTGCTTATTCGCATGGAGAATATTGTAATTTTATCAATGCAGGTGATAAATTTTGTTCCTCATCTATATTGAAACAGGTCATGGACTTTAATCATGTGGCAGATATAATAGTTGGTCAGGATTTACATGTTAATGAACATAATAAAATAGTATCACGCAGTGTATTACCTCGAAGATATAATCTTCTGCATTTTTATATAACTACCATACCTCATCAAAGTTGCTTTATAAGGGCCTCTTTATTAAAAAAGTATTATTATGATACATCTTTAAAAATAGTATCAGACTGGAAATTCTATTTACAATCAATCGTTTTAGGTGGGCATAGTGTGGCTGCGTATAACAATGTTATTGTGATATGTAATCCCAGAGGAGCCAGCAGTGATAACAACCGGATAAAAGAAGAACGCGAAAAAGTGCTTAAAGATCTACTCCCAGCTTATATTGTCAATGATTATCAGTGTTTATCCTGTTTGGGAGAAGAATTTATTGAAAACGCTCTTTTTTTATTTAATAATCATTGGATAAGATTTTTAGTAAAAAAGGGGCTTGCAATAATGGTTAAAATAGTAAGAATATTTAAATAGTTTATTTATGAAAATAGTAGTGTTCAAAGGAGGACTGGGTAATCAACTCTTTCAGTATGCATTTTATAAATACCTTTCAAGAAAGGATGAAACCTTTTATTTCTACAATGATGCTTGGTATAATGTGAGCCATAATGGATTTGAATTAGATAAATATTTTAAAACTGATGATTTGAAAAAATGTAGTAGGTTTTGGATAATTCTGTTTAAAACCATTTTATCAAAATTATACCATTGGAAAATATATGTAGTAGGTTCTGTAGAGTATCAATATCCTAATCATTTGTTTCAAGCTGGATATTTTTTAGACAAAAAGTATTATGACGAAAATACTATTGATTTTAAACATCTTCTTTTGTCGGAAAAGAACCAATCATTGCTGAAGGATATTCAAAACTCAAATAGTGTTGGCGTGCATATAAGAAGAGGTGACTACATGACCAAACAAAATTTGGTTATATTTGGAAATATTTGTACGCAGAAATATTATCATGATGCCATAAGAATAATAACAGAGAAAGTAAATGATGCTGTCTTCTATGTTTTTTCTGATGATATTAGCTGGGTACAAACTCATTTGGATATACCCAATGCTGTTTATGTGAATTGGAATACAGGAGAATCCAGCATCTATGACATGTATTTGATGTCTTCCTGCAAATACAACATTATAGCCAATAGTACTTTTAGTTATTGGGCGGCACGATTAAATAAAAAAACTAATATGGTGATTTATCCCTCAAAGTGGTATAATACATTTACTCCTGATATTTTTCCTGAATCATGGTGTGGAATCTAAAAAATGGATAGATGATAATTACTCAGCTTATTTTTCTGCTCTTTATTATTTTTTTTATAAGATATAAAAAGAAGGCTGTTCTTTATATAATACCATTGTCTTTGTTTTTTACAATGCTTCCTGTTGTAAGAATAGGGGGTACGTATATTGGTCTTTGTGATGCGATAAATTTTGTTATATACGGGTATATTCTTGGTCGGAAAGATGCAAGGAAAGCTATATTCTGCAATCCATTGTTTTTACCTTTGTTTGGTAATTTTATATTGTTGTTATTAATTGCTTTGTATGGAACGGAACGGACTTCATTGTATGTGTTGTGGAAAACAATATCAAATGAAATACTTTTGCCACTTGCATTTATCTATTTTTTGCGAACAAAGAACGATATTAAATTAATTGTAAATCTTTATTTGAAAGTGTTTTGGGTGTTATGTATATATGGAATTATAGAGTTTCTATTAAATTATAATATAATTCTATATTGGCTGCAATCTCAGACTGATTTATCTTTTTGGGTAGATCATACCAATGATATCCGATATGGATATGGGCGATATAATTCATTTTTTCATTTTCCCATAACATTTGGAGATGCGTGCGTTGTATTCTTTTATTTTCTTACCTTCTTCTATAGTAAATATGAAGGAGTATTTATATCAAGGAAATCTTATATTAAGACTTTGTGTTTGCTTCTTATCGGTGTTTTTCTTGCTAATTCACGTGCTACTATTCTTGCATTAGTATTTGGATTGTTGCAATTTGACTATATAAGAAAGCCTAAAACTCTATTAATCGCTTTTTCTATCTTTTTAATCATGGTCTTGCCGTTTTCTGATTATATATTAAATGTATATCATTCCATATTTGATTTTACGGGTAATTATGATGTTGGTGGAAGCTCTATGGATATGAGAATGAGACAATTAGATATTTCTCTTTTTCTGTTTTTACAAAACCCTATATTTGGTGGTGGCTTGAGTATGATTTATTATTTAATGACAGATATATCAATCCCGGAACTTGCAGGTGCGGAGTCTCAATTATTTTATTTGTTGATTGAACGTGGTTTGTTAGGTATATTGGGATATCTATGGCTGATAATTTCAATGTGCAAATTATTGCCTTCATATAGAAAGTTCAACATGGTTTTTGTTGGTATCTGGGTATTGGCTTCTTTCGTATCATTAACAGTGGGATTATATATAAATTTTCCGATTATATTTTTGCTCATTATATATAAGAGTCAGAAACTTAATTTATTAAAAAGATAATGTTCTCTATTATTATTCCTCTATATAACAAGGCTGATTATATTGCAGAAACACTGAAGTCAGTTCTGAATCAAACATATTGTGATTATGAAGTAATCGTGGTGAATGATTCATCGACAGATAATAGTTTGGAAGTGGCTTCTAGTTTTCAGGATGAACGAATTCATATTTATACAAAAGAAAACGAAGGTGTATCAGCAGCACGTAACTATGGTATTATGCATGCTAAATATGATTATATTGCTTTTCTGGATGCAGATGATATTTGGGAATCTGATTATTTGGAATGCCAAAAGAAGTTGATAGAAATCTATCCTGATGCTGGGATTTATTCTACTGCTTTCTACTCTTTGGAAAAGGGGAAACGGAAACTTCGTAATGTATTGATTAACGAACACACACACTTCCTTGTTCATGATTATTTTAAAGAATCCGTAATGAATGGATTATCCATTTGCTGGACTAGCTCCTTGTGCTTAAAAAAAGAAATGATAAAGGAGATACCAATGTTTCGAGTAGGTATTAAGCGTGGTGAGGATTTGGACCTTTGGCTTAGAATAGCGTTGAATTATGATGTAGCCTATTTGAACCTTCCGAAAGTCTTTTATAGAACAGGGTTATCTGATAGTCTTACATCAGATTATTCTAAAAATGGAGAATTTCCTTATTACGAGTGGTTTAACTTTACATCGGAAAGTTCTTATTATAGAAAGTATGTGATTTTAGTTGTGTATATACATGCAAAAAATGCATTTATACATCATGATTACGATACATGTTTGGCCGAGTTGTGGAGTGTTAAAACTATTGCTTGGAGATTCAAATGGGCAGAGCGATTATTATTACTAGTAATTTCATGGATAAAAAGTAAATAATGAATATCATTTATTTTGTTCCCAATATTACCATTGCAGGAGGTATATTCCGTATAGTGTCAGACAAGATGAATTATTTGGCGGAAAATATGGAAGGACGGCTTTTTTTGGCATATTATGGTAATGGACAGGAAAAACCTATATATCCTTTGCACCCGAACATTCAACTGTTACCTATTGATATAGAGTGGAAGGTAGGCTTTGGAAAGAAAATTAATAGAGTATGGAAAAATATAAGTATTATACGTCACATATTTAAAAAATATAAGATAGATATTGCTGTCAATGCCAATGCTCCTTTATTGATATGGATATTACCATTTATTTGTCGGCGGATAAAGAAGATCCATGAGTTTCATTTTTCTTATAAAGGACAACAGATATTAGATGAGGAAATTTTTAAATCGCGAGGAAAGAAATTTTTAGTTCAATATTTAAGAAAGTGTTGTTTGACAAAATTCGATAAGGTAATTGCATTAACAGAGTCTGACAAGAAAATGTGGAATTTACCGAATATATTTGTAATACCTAATTTTAGCAATATACAACTACATGAAAGAAATGGTAGAAAAAGCAAAGTTGCTATATCAGCAGGTAGATTAGAATCTGTAAAAGGTTATAATCGATTGATTGCAGCTTGGGTGATAGTTGCACAAAAGTGTCCGGACTGGCAATTGGAAATTTGGGGTGAAGGAAGTCTGCGAGAAAGTCTTCAACGACAAATTGATGCTTTGCATCTTTCATCAGTTGTTCATCTGAAAGGTGTTTCACCTAGTATAGGTGAAGTATATTCTCATTCTTCTTTTTTTGTCATGTCATCTTTGTATGAAGGTTTCCCGTTGGTATTGGTGGAGGCGATGAATTGTGGCTTGCCTTGTGTTAGTTTTGACATTACTGGAGCAAATAGTATCATAGACAATGGTAAGAATGGATTTTTAGTGCCGGATAATGATGTAAATGCCTTGGCGGAAGCTTGTATAAAATTGATAGAAAATAAAGTATTACTAGAAGATATGGGTAAGCAGGCTTATATGTCGGGAAAATGCTTTTCAAAACCAAAGGTAATGCAAAAATGGTTAGACCTGTTTAGGGAACTGATGAGAGAATAAACCGCATGATTGGAAAGAAATATAACTACATACAAATTAGTTTACTATTAATATGTTAGAAAAGAAAATTGCATTGTTGACTTCTGTTACATTTAATAATATTGGTAACGGATTTATAGATTTGGGTGCTGAAGCTGCTTTGATGAAAGCATTACCGCTTAATGCTGAATTATTTAAAGTTAGCTCAAATGCTAATTTTGCAGCTACAATGGGACAAATGTTCATGCTGAAAGAAAACCCAATAATAAATTGGTTATGGGTACATACCATGCAAAGGGCTGCTAAAAAGCTTCATGACCGTTCATACAAAACGGTAAAAACGCAAAATATCTTTAGTATGGCCAGTATGGTTAAATGTGATTATTTTATAATTCCGGGATGTGTATTAACTGTTCCATTTTTTACGATTTATGGAGATTTAATAAAGAGAAAAGCAGAACAAGGAAGTAAGATTATTTTTTTAGGTGCAAGCGGAAACTTCTATACAGAATATGAAGTCAAATTTGTTTCTGAATATTTAAGAAAATTGCGGCCTTACGCTATAATGACCCGTGATATCCTTGCCTATAAGTACTATGCAAATTTTACAAAAAATAGTTATAATGGAATAGATAATGTGTTCTTTGTGAATTTACTTAATTTACCCCAAATAGATACTGATTTAACACCGTATGTAGTATTGAATATTGAAGAACCTAAGCATTATAGGATAAAAGAAGAACTGAAAAATATTTTTAAAGAAAAGAATATTGTTTATTCTTATCATAAGCCTTTTCCTTATACAAAAGTTAGTAAGTTAGTAAAAAATGGAGTGATAGTATCTGATAATCCAATGGATTATTTACTCCTTTACCGGAATGCTTCAGAAGTTTATTCTGATAGAGTACATGCTTGTATCCCTACTTTGGCATTTGGAAATAAAGCAAGATTGTTTAGCAATAGTCCTAGGATAGCCTTGTTTGAAAATGCGAAAATTCCTGATGTAAGGGAAAGACTTGTCAGCATAGAAGGATTAAAAGAAATGCAGGACAAACAAATTGCATTTCTAGCTTCATTATTACAGTAATAAAGAGAATGGTAATATGAATATATTGTTTTTTTATCGTGTTTATCCTAATTATGGTGGTGTTGAGGTAGTGACAACTGTACTTGCCAATCGTTTTATAAAGGATGGACATGGTGTTATCATAGCTTCAATAGAACAACCGCATATTGAACTAGCTTGTCAATTACTACCAGATGTAAAGCTTGTCAAATTAGACTATCCTGTTTGTTCTATAAAAAATATGAGGAAGTTACATCGATTAATTATAAATGAAAAAATTGATATTATAATTAATCAGTGGGGACTTCCTTTTATGTCAACATTACTGTGTAGAGTGGCTATAAAAAGAACATCATGTAAATTGATTTCGGTATTACATGGTGCTCCAAATACGTCTAAATTAATTATTAAGGCACGTGATAAATGTGAAACAGTTTATAACCCTTTTTTGAAATACATATATCATGCTATAATGTATCTAAAAGAAGAGTTGGTAAAAGCTAGCATTCGTTATAATTGTAGCCATTGTGAAAAATATGTTCTTCTTTCATCTCATTTTATCAAGCCGTTAAGTGATTATGCACATATAAAGAGAACTGAGAATATTATAGCAATAGGCAATCCTGTTACTATTCCTGTGTATTTTGAAGAATGGGAGTTAAAACAGAAGAAGAAGCAGCTGTTATATGTAGGAAGAATGGATTATGAAAATAAACGAGTAAATAGAATAGTGGAAGCTTGGAAAGTTCTTTATGAAAAATATGTTGATTGGGAACTTGTTTTGGTGGGAGAAGGCCCTTATAAAAGTACATTGGAAGAATATATTAGAAGATATGATATTCAACGTGTTTGTTTCAAAGGCTTTCAAGTATCTCCTCCCATACAACATTATAAGGAAGCTTCTATATTTTTATTGACTTCTGATTTAGAAGGGTTTGGATTAGTAGTTATTGAAAGTATGAGTTATGGAGTGGTCCCAGTTGTGTATGGAAGTTATGAAGCTATATATGACATCATAGACAATGGAAAGTCTGGCTTAATAACTCCGATACCTTATAATAGTCAAAAAACAATTGACTGCATCAGCTTGCTAATCGAGAATGAAAAATTAAGAAAAGAAATGGCAAAGGAAGCCATGTGTAAGGCGAAATGTTTTACAATTGATTCTGTTATTACAAGGTGGTATAATCTGTTTGAAGAAGTATTATAAACTTCCATAAAAATAAATTATCATTTAATTTATGCTCCCTCTATTGCTTAATAAAATCATACAAACAGATAAATTGCTGTTTTTACATTTGGTTACTCAGAAAAACAGAATTTACACCTTTCTCAACCCCGTATCTTACCTCATAGCTTTAGAAAACAAATCCCTATTTGAACAATTCGATGGTATTTTTGCCGATGGCTCTTTACTGGTTTCTGCCATAAGATTAGTATACGGAAAGCGAGTGACCAGACGTAGTTTTGATATGACCTCCCTTGCTCCCGAATTGTTGAATTACCTCATGGAAAGCCGTAAAACGCTCTATATCGTAGCCTCGGGTCAAGAACAAGTGGAGTGTTCTGTGAAGATATTTCAAGAACAATATCCTGGGTTGAGAATAGCAGGATTCAGGAACGGATATTTCTCTTCGGATGCTGAAATGAATAAGGAAGCTTCTCATATAGTCGAATTAAATCCGGATTTTCTGATAGTAGGTATGGGGGCCTTGATGCAGGAAAAGTTTCTGCTTAAGGTAAAAAAGATGGGTTACCAAGGCATCGGCTTTACGTGTGGTGGCTTTGTTCACCAAACGGCAATGAATAGGATGCACTATTATCCGGACTGGGTTGATAAGATGAATTTGCGTTTCGTTTATAGAATGTATAAAGAGAAACATACACGTACAAGATATCTGCAAGCTGCATTCTTGTTTCCGGTACGCTTTATCGGGGAAAGAATTTTCGGATGAAAGAGCAGACTTTGCTTATTGCCATGTAAATAATGGAGAATGGCAACAACAGGACGAAGATAGCAGTAGGAATAATTTTTCCGAGTATTTTTAATACATCTGTTTTCATGCTGCAAATATAAATTAAAATTCATAGAATAGTGAAATTAAGAACTCTAATATTTCTGGGGGGACTCTTTGGAGGAATGAATGTTATCAAAGGGCAGGCTTTTTATGGTACTACAGGACTACTTCATGCACCTACTGCCGTTATGCAGAAAGATAAAACCGTTATGCTGGGAGGAAATATGCTTGATGTAAATATACTTTCCCGATATTGGGTGAGAAGTGAATATCATTCCTATACCTATAACTATTATATAAATTGTACTTTGTTTCCTTGGCTGGAAGTAGCATATACTTGTACGTTGGTAAAGGGGATACATGGTTCTTCTTATTGGCCTCAGCAAACTTGGGGCAGCTTTACCAATCAGGACAGATCGTTTCATTTCCGGTTGAGGGCATGGAAAGAAGGCTGGTGGAAGGCTTGGACGCCTCAGGTAGTGATTGGTGCGAATGATCCGGGAAGCCATTCTTCAAATGGAGGTGGAGACATAGATTGGGGGGGCGGTGGTAGCGGAAACCACAATTACTTGACACGTTATTATCTGGCGGCAACGAAACATGTTGAATTTAGTGGAATAGGTACAGTGGGGGTTCATGTAGCTTGGGTTATCGGTAAAGCTATGAGTGATGTGCATTATAGCCGTCCTGCTGCAGGGATAAACTTTTACTTTGGCATAAAGGGCGAAGGTTTCTGGCAGAAAGCTCTGAATGGATTTAATCTGATGGCGGAAGTGTGTCCCGGACATGCGGAAGATCTGCATACAGCAACTTATACTGTGAATGTGGGTGGAACTTATTCAATATGGAAAGACCATATCAATCTTATTGCTGAACTGAATGACGGTAAATATTTTATCGGAGGCATATTCTTTAAATTACATCTCAAATAACTGACTTGATTTCTAGTGGATGAAGCATTATAAGAATAGCCGGAATCACTTGGAAAAAGTAGTTCCGGCTATTCTTATATAACGATATTTGTATGTCCTGTTTTTATTATCCTACAATGTATTTAGCATTCTTGCCGCTTATTTTACGAATGAATACCACAAGCAGCCACGATACGCCAAATGCCACGACTGCGGCAGCGGGAATTTGTAAAGGCACGGGAACACCGATATTGCGCATCAGGACTACACCTGGACCTGTGAAAAAATAATGTATCATATAGATGCCGAAACCACATACGGTCAAGTTTGCCAGCATACGCTGGATCAGTTCTGAACGTACTTTTACTTTCTTGGCTATGAGGAAGAAGGGGATAGTCATCATAATCACATTCAAAGAATTATAGGTGAAGAACAGTTCCAACATTTCATCAGTGCATTGTGGTAATGCGGTCATGTGGCGGAAACCGAAGAATGTGACCATGTAACCTGCCAGAAACATGGGGATACAGACTGACAGTATCTTACTCCATGACCAGTCGTGGTTGCGCAGATAGTGTCCCAATAGCAAGTACCCGTTGAATCCGGCAAAATAATAGAGCATATTGAACGAGTTCCACGCACAGCCTCCCCAAATGTATGGGGATACGAACTGATAATAATAAGGTAACAAGCTGGTTATTCCCCATGCGACAAGAAACCATAGTTTGGCTTTCTCCGAGGCCTTTTCTACCCATGCGGAGAAAATAGGAAGGTATAGATATAATCCGATAAGCAGATAGATATACCACATATGTACGTCTAATAAAGAGAAATTGAGAGGCATTTCTGCTATATAACCCAATGATACGTTGAGTGACTGACGGGCGGCTTCTTCACCGCTATAAGGGAAAAAGTCAAGGATTATTTCAGGATTAAGTCCCAACAATCCTGTAAACCAGGGAAATAAATTATAAATGACACTCCAGATAAGGAACGGCCAGAATACACGGCTGATTCTTTTTTTGTAGAAAGCGGATATTTCGCCACGTACGGGGAGCAGCAATGCTCCTGTAATCATGACAAACAGTGGGACACACGGACGGAGAAAGGCTCCGTAGGCGGCTCCCCAGAATTTGATTTCATCAATGTTGGCTGGCGGTTCGCCGGGGTAAAAGTTGAACGGGTCTGCACTATGGCAGCAAACTATGGTGAACATGGCTACCAAACGAACGACATCCAGCCATACCACATGTTTTCTTGTGGTGTTTATAGCAATAGGTTGATTCATAATTTAATTTTTGATTTGACAGGCACAAAGGTACGCTTTCTCTGAGGATTATTTCTTGCTTTGGAACAAAAAATAAAAAGAACTATCCGCAATCATACTACAAAATGAGAATCCTCCCACTGCAAGAGTCACAATCATTTGTCTTTTGCAGGGGGAGGAATTCTATTTAGGGTTAGAGGGTTATTTTAGTCCTCTGTTCTTCAACAAGGGATCAATACCAGGTTCTTTGCCACGGAAATTGACATACATGTCCATTGCATCGTCAATGCAGCCGGGAGTGAGGATATATTTGCGGAACTTTCCTGCTACTTCTTGATTAAAGATATCGCCTGTTTCCTTGTATGCCTCGTATGCGTCACAATCCAGCACTTCTGCCCAAATATAACTATAGTAACCGGCAGTATATCCACCACCCATGGTGTGGTTGAAATAAGTGGTGCGATAGCGTGACGGAATTTGTTTCAGCAATCCGCGCTTACCTAATGTTTCTGCTTCGAACTGCATAACGTCCATATCATCGGGAATTTCTTTTAATACATGATAATCCATATCCAGCAGGGAAGCAGCTAAATATTCAGCCGTAGCGAAGCCTTGTCCGTATTTGCCACTCTTGTCCATTTTTTCAACCAGTCCGGCAGGAATAACTTCATCTGTCTGATAATGTTTGGCATATACATTCAATACCTCCGGTTCAAAAGCCCAATGCTCATCTATCTGTGACGGCAGTTCTACAAAATCACGCGGAACACTAGCCACACCATAATAATGTACATCTTTGAAAAGATTATGTAAAGCGTGTCCGAATTCGTGGAACAAGGTATTCGCTTCGTCTGCACTGAGCAAAGCGGGTTGTCCGGCTGCCGGTTTGGTAAAGTTGCATACCACGGTTACTACAGGAGCCACTTTCTTGCCGTCCTTGTAGGTCTGTGAACGATAGCTTCCGCACCATGCGCCACCTTTCTTGCTGGCACGCGGAAAGAAGTCCATATAGAGTACACCTAGATGAGAACCGTCTTTGTCCTTACATTCGAATGCCTGTGCATCGGGATGAGGGAGGGGAAGATTGTCCAGCTGGGTGAAAGTGATACCGTACAGTTTGTTGGCAACATAGAACACACCGTCACGTACGTTTTCCAGTTTCAGATAAGGACGTACCTGATTTTCATCCAAGTCGAATTTGGCTTTCTTGGCTCGGTCTGCATAATAACGCCAGTCCCAACCTTCAGCTGTGAAGGTTTTTCCGTCTTTCTTTATTTCGGCATTGATATCTGCCAGTTCTTCTTTGGCTTTGGACAGAGTAGGTGTCCAAATCTGATCTAATAATTTATATACGGCATCCGGTGTTTTTGCCATACGTTCTTCCAGTGCAAAGGAAGCATAGTTTTCATATCCCATCAGCTTGGCTTTTTCCAGACGGGCCTTGAGCAGTTTGCGCACCACTTCCTTGTTGTCGTATTCATTTCCGTTATTTCCTCTGTTAATGTATCCTTTGAATATCTTTTCGCGCAGGTCTCGGTTATCGGCATATTGCAGAAAAGGCATGACGCTGGGATTATGCAGGGTGAAAATCCATTTGCCTTCCATGCCTGCTTCTTTAGCTGTTTCGGCAGCACTGGCAATCAGGTTTTGGGGTAATCCGGCTAAGTCTTCTTCTTTGTCCACGATCAATTGGAAAGCATTGGTTTCCTTCTGCATATTTTGGCCGAAGGTGAGCTGCAACATGGAAATCTCACTATTTAATTCACGCAGTTTTTTTTGACTTTCGGCATCCAGGTTGGCACCTCCACGTACAAAATCTTTATAGGTTTCTTCCAACAACTTCTTTTGCTCTTTGTCCAAATCGCCGGGATTTTCATAGACAGCTTTGATGCGTGCAAAAAGTTTTTCATTTAAGGCGATGTCATCGCTGTGTTTTGATTGTAGTGGAGAGAGTTCACGGCTCAGTGCGTCCATTTCATCATTGGTATTGGCGCTTTTCAGTCCGTAGAATACGGTGCTGACTTTACGAAGTAACGCTCCGCTTTGATCCAGTGCTGCAATGGTATTCTGGAAAGTGGCGGGTTCGGGGTTGTTCACTATAGCGTCAATCTCTTTCTGTTGTTCTTCCATGCCCTGCAAAAAGGCGGGTTTGTAATGTTCCATCTTGATTTGGTCGAAAGGAGGAACCTGGAAGGGAGTTGTGTACTCTGAAAGGAATGGATTTCCGGTAGGGGCTGCCTGTTTCCCTTGCGAACCGCAACCGCTTAATATGGCAACCGCACAGGCTGCCAAAAGAATGTGTTTCATAATAATTTGTTTTATATAGGTGATAATGCAAAGATAGTAAAATAAGGCAAATTCCAATAAGTTTGAAGCGTAGAACTATTTGTTTGTTTTCATAGTCTGTCTAATTATCATACATCATTGTCTAATAATTAGACAGACTGTTTCTTTTTGTTATTTTGCAATGTGTTGTTAATCAGTTATTTGTTTGTGTGGCACGGTTTTGGCATTTCTATTATAGAGAACGAATTATAGAAACTTTAGTTTCTTATACACTTTATGGGAAGTAACGTTGTGAAACGGGACTTCTCTCTTTTAAAATAATAATAATTAAAAACACGAAATATGAAACAGATTTATTATGTCATTCAGGCTTTGATACATGGACGTGGAGCTAATATTATAAAAGTCGTTTCGTTAGGCTTGGGCCTGACTATGAGTATTCTACTTTTCTCAAGAGTTGTGTATGAGCAGAGTTTTGATACTTGTTTTAAGGATCATGATAAATTATACCAATTGTGGAATATATGGACAGTAAATGGAGAGCCTTTTCCTCCGAGTGAGTTCATTATCGGTGCAGCTGCTGGAGGCATACTGGATGCAATGCCGGAAATTGTGGAATCGGCGGCAAGTACAGGCTCGTGGCCGGTTTCGGCACCTATTTATAACGGGAGTGTCCGCTTTGATGATTTTAAGGTCACTGCCGATTCATTGTTTTTTCAGACAATGGGTATTGAGGTCTTGAGTGGTGATCCGGTACGTGAATTGCAGCAAAAAGATGTAATTTTCCTGAGTAAAGATTTGGCGGATAAAATGTTTGGCGGTGAGAACCCGATTGGTAAAATAATTAGTTTCAATAAGGAAATTGAGTTGACAGTCAAAGGAACGTATGCTGCTTTACCTGAGAATTGTACTATGCGACCGAAGGCTGTCATTTCCTTGCCTTCTATCTGGAGCCGCCGGATAGGAAATTATTCATGGAACGGTGGGGACAGCTGGAAAGAATATATCCGGTTGAAGCAGGATATTGATTTGGATGAATTGAACAAGCGTATTGATATGGTAGTACAGCAACATATTCCCAGAAGTGATAAGTTGGGAATCACTGTCATGGCAAAACCTGTTCGGGATACGTACCGTGGATATGATGAAGTGAAAAGAATGCGTAATATTATGCTTATTTTAGGTATATCTATTTTGTTTATCACGACATTGAATTATGTGTTGATTTCTATTTCTTCATTGAGCCGGCGTGCCAAAAGTATTGGTGTTCATAAATGCAGCGGAGCGGGAACGGGTACTGTTTTTGGTATGTTTATGTGGGAAACCGGTATTATTATTTTGCTTTCATTGTTTTTGATGGTTTTTTTAATGTTTAATTTCCGGGAATTTGTGGAAGATACCACGGCTGCTAAACTGGAGTCTCTTTTTGCGGTGGAACGTATTTGGGTGCCTTTTGGAGTGACTGCTGTCTTATTCCTCATTGGTGGTGTGCTGCCGGGACGAATTTTTTCAAAGATACCGGTCACACAGGTTTTCCGGCGTTATACAGAGGGTAAGAAAGGATGGAAACGTCCGTTATTGTTTATCCAATTTGCAGGAGTGGCTTTTATATGTGGATTGATGTGGGTAGTGATGCTCCAGTATCATTATGTTATTAATAAAGATCCGGGTTATAATCCTGAGCGGGTAGTGATTGGCGTTAATAATGCACCGGATGCTAAAGCCCGGCTTGCTGCCCGTCACTTTTATGAGGGGCTTCCATACGTGGAAGCATTGACTTCGGCAACTAGCTATCCGTCTAATGGATATAGCGGGCAGATGATACCGGATGAGAAAGGAACGAGTCTTTTTTCCAGCCGTTATGATTTTACTCAGGAGAATTATGTAGCTTTTATGGGAATGGTCATGCAGCAAGGGCGTGTGCCTCGTGAATCCGGTGAGGTGGCAGTGAATGAGGAATTTGTACGGAGAATGCATTGGGGAAAAGATGTTTTAGGTAAGAGTATACAGACAGAAGAAGGCCGTGTCAAAATAGTAGGTGTGATTAAAGATTTTAATATTGGCGGATTCTACTCAGAGCTGAAACCGTTTGTCTTGCATCATCATCCCAAAGATTTGGCTGATCTTGTTTATCTCCGTCTGAAGGAACCCTTTGGTGAGAATCTTCAGAAACTGAAGCGTGATGCTGCCGAAGCTTTTCCTAATCAAACAGTCGGCTTTGAAAGCTTGGAACAAAAAATGGCGGATAGTTATAATTCCGTTCGTGTATTTCGTAATGCGACTTTATTGGCGGCAATTGCCATTTTGTTTATTACTTTGATGGGACTGATAGGCTATATTAATGATGAATTACAGCGACGTTCGAAAGAAATTGCTATTCGTAAAGTGAATGGAGCTGAGTCATTTGTGATATTGGAAATGTTGGTGCAAGATGTTCTTTGGATTTCTTTCCCGGCTGTAGTCGCAGGTACACTAGGGGCATGGTATGTAGGTGGTTTATGGATGGAACAGTTTGCTGTGACTGTAGGTTCGCTTGTTCCTTATTATGTATGTGTAGCTATCGTGGTCTTGATATTGATTGTCAGTTGTGTCATTTCCAAAACATGGCGCATTGCCAATGAGAATCCAGTAAAGAGTATTAAATCAGAATAAAGATCAATAGAACAAACAATTAAAATTTATTATTATGATACAGATTGAAAATTTAAGTAAGGTATTTCGTACTTCAGAAGTAGAAACAATTGCGTTGAATCATGTAAACATAGAGGTGAAAGAAGGAGAGTTTGTAGCTATTATGGGACCATCAGGTTGTGGAAAATCCACCTTATTGAATATCCTTGGTCTGCTGGACAATCCTACTGAAGGCAGTTACAAGTTGCTGGGCAATGAAGTAGCCAATCTGAAAGAAAAAGAACGCACCCGCCTGCGTAAAGGTGTAATAGGTTTTGTATTTCAAAGCTTTAATCTGATAGACGAACTGAATGTTTTTGAAAATGTGGAATTGCCGTTGACTTATCTTGGAATCAAGGCCAGTGAACGTAAGGAGCGTGTTCTGGAAATTTTAAAGCGAATGAACTTGAGTCATCGTGCCAAGCATTTCCCGCAACAGCTTTCTGGCGGTCAACAACAGCGTGTGGCTATTGCCCGTGCTGTGGTTACTAACCCTAAATTGATCCTCGCCGATGAGCCTACCGGTAATTTGGACTCAAAGAACGGTGCTGAAGTAATGAATCTATTGACCGAACTTAACAAGGAGGGGACTAGTATTGTCATGGTAACTCACTCTCAGCATGATGCCGGATTTGCTCATCGTGTCATTCATTTGTTTGACGGTAGTGTAGTGGCGAACATTAAAGAATAATAATGAAAGGGTGGTTGTAATGAAACAAATCTATTATGCAATACAATCGACATTACACGGCCGTGGAAGCAATGTGACAAAAGTCATATCGCTTTCATTAGGCTTGACTATTGGTGTTCTGCTTTTTTCACAAATAGCATTTGAACTCAATTATGAAAAATGTTACCCTGATGCCGACCGATTGGTGTTGGTACGTGGAGGAGGAGAGAATGTAAAGACTGGAGAGAAAGGAGAAGGATATGATGATAGCTTGTTTGCTCCGATGGCAGAAGCATTCCGCAGTGATTTGTCACAATGGATTGAAAATGCTACAGTCATTTTCAATTTTGAGACATTAAATGTATTCAAGGATGGTCATAAGCTGAAAGACGTAAACTACGCTTATGTAGATACTTGCTATTTCCGTACTTTCGGCATCAAAGTATTGAAAGGGAATCCTGAGGAATTGCAAAGGGCAGGGAGCATATTCGTTTCTGAAACTTTTGTTCGTGATGTCTTTGGTGGACAGGACCCTGTGGGACAAAAATTATCTTTGGATAAACAGCATGAACTGACAGTCCGTGGTGTTTATCAGGATACTCCGGAAAATACGGCCTATCATTTTGATTTTGTAGCTCCCATTTATGCCGGAGGTGGTTATATAGGGGGTGGAACATGGGGGCGTAATGACATTTATTATACTATTCTCCGTTTGCGCGATGGGGTGGACAGGGAAGAAATCAATCGTCAGATATACAAGGCTATGCAAAAATATTATCCTGATTCTGCTGATGATGAATGGAGAAATTTTTATGATGCACAGCCATTGCCCGAAATTCATCTGGATGACTCAAATACCCGCACTCGCCTTTACATTTATGGTTTTTTGGGCTTTGCCATATTTTTTGTGGCAATCATGAACTATGTATTAGTAGCTATTGCTACCATGAGCCGCAGGGCAAAAAGTATAGGTGTGCATAAGTGTAGTGGTGCCAGTGCAATCAATATTTTCAGTATGTTCCTTTTTGAGACGGGGATTGTGGTATTGATGTCCGTTATAGTGGCCCTCTTTATTATTTTCAATACCAAAGATCTGATAGAAGATTTACTTTCGGTGCAGTTATCCTCACTCTTTACATTGGAAACTTTATGGGTTCCGATGCTCATTGTTTTTGTACTGTTCATAGTAGCCGGAGTGCTGCCGGGAAGATTGTTTTCACGCATTCCTGTCACTCAAGTTTTTCGTCGTTACACAGATGGGAAAAAGGGGTGGAAGCGTTCTCTTTTATTTGTACAATTTATGGGGGTATCTTTTGTGATGGGGATTTTGTTAGTATCTTTGATGCAGTATCATCATCTGATTAATAGTGATATGGGTATCCGTACTCCAGGATTGGTGGAGGCGGAAACATGGATGTCACCCGAAGAAGCAGAGAATATGGTTAACGATCTTCGTCGTCAACCCATGGTGGAAAATGCCACCCGTTCTATGCATGGTGTTCTGGGAGAATATTGGACTCGTGGGCTGATTGATAATAGTGGCAAGCGAATAGAAACCTTGATGTATAATCCTTGTGATAAGAATTATGCTGAAACCATGGGGATTACTATTATTGAAGGGAAAGATATGCAGAATGAGGGAGATGTATTGGTCAACGAAGAAGTAGTGCGGCTGATGAAATGGACAGATGGGGCAGTAGGCAAACGGTTGAATGATTTTGATAAAGCCGGAACCATTGTTGGTGTATTCCGTAATGTGCGCAATACGTCTTTTCTTTATAAGCAGTTTCCCGTGGCTTTGGTTTATAGTCATAATACCAGTCACACTTTTGATGTACGTTTAAAACAGCCATACGATGAGAGTTTGAAAAAGCTGAACGAATACATGGAGCAGGTGCATTCCACTAAGGCATTGGAATTTATTCCGATAGATACCATGCTGAAGGAAATCTATCGCAATGTATATCGTTTTCGTAATTCTGTATGGATTACTTCTACTTTTATTTTGCTTATTGTTGTTATGGGGTTGATAGGTTACGTGAATGATGAAACACAACGTCGCAGTAAGGAAATAGCTATCCGTAAGGTGAATGGTGCTGAAGCTTCGACTATTCTTCGGTTGCTGTCCCGTGATATATTATATGTTGCTGTCCCATCGGTCTTGATAGGAATTGTAGTATCGTACTTTACAGGAAAGGCTTGGTTGGATCAATTTGCCGAAACGATAGATATGAATGCGTTGTATTTTGTCGGAACAGCATTGGTGATTATCGCTCTGATAGTGGTGTGTGTCGTTGTTAGAGCTTGGCGTATTGCTAATGAGAATCCGGTAAAGAGTATTAAAGTTGAGTAACTAAATAGATAGCGATGAAGCAATTATATTATGCAATACAAACGATATTACACGGTCGTGGAAGTAATGTGACGAAAGTCATATCGCTTTCATTGGGGCTGACTGTTGGCATCCTGTTGTTCTCGCAGATTGCATTTGAGTTAAGTTATGAAAAATGTTATCCTGAAGCTGGAAATCTAGGAATAGTCCGCGCATATTACCATAATTTGGAAACAGGTGAGTCGATGGGGGACGATGGGGATATCTATGATTATTCCGTTTTTGCTCCGATAGCGGCGGCTTTGGCTGAGAATATGCCAATAGAAGTGGAAAAAGCTACTTGTATAAATTCTTACACAGCCAACGGTAATTATTATTATGAAAATCAATTGTTGTCGGATGACGAACAGTGTCTTATGGTGGATACTTGTTTTTTCCAAACCTTTGGCATTCCGGTTTTAAAGGGAAATCCTAACGATTTGATTAACTCCAATACTTTGTTTGTGTCCGAGAGTTTTGCACGCCGTTTTTTTGGTGATGCAGATCCTATAGGTAAAGTGTTAATATTGGAGCGGAAAACTGAAATGATTGTCCGTGGTGTTTATCGTGATATTCCGGAGAATACCATGTTTAAGGCAGACTTTGTAGTAAGTGTACATAAAGAAGGAGGTTATAAGGATGGAGCCGGATGGGGAGGAAATGATATTTTTTATGCAGTGTTCCGGACCGGAGAAGCTTCGGATATAGAGGTGGTAAACGATAACATCCAGCGGATGGTGGAGAAATACATGCCGACTGAACATAACGGTTGGAAACTGGAACTCAGTGTCATTCCATTGGCAACAAAGCATCAGACTTCTTCAGAAACAACAAAGCGTCTAGTTATCTATGGCTTTTTGGGTTTCTCTATCTTCTTTGTCGCTATTATGAACTATATGCTTATTGTAATTGCTACTTTGGGACGTCGTGCCAAGAGTGTCGGTGTCCATAAGTGCAATGGTGCCAATAATGGGAATATCTTCAGTATGTTTATGATGGAAACGGGCATTATTGTTCTGGTATCCATTCTGGTCTGTGCATTTATCATTTTCAATGCGCGGGATTTGATAGAAGATTTGCTGTCGGTGCGACTTGCATCACTCTTTACATGGGGAACTTTGTGGGTACCGCTGCTGGTTGTTGTACTTTTATTTTTGTTGGCAGGTGTATTGCCCGGACGTATTTTTTCACATATTCCTGTCACACAGGTATTCCGTCGTTATACTGATGGTAAAAAAGGATGGAAACGGTCACTGTTGTTTATACAGTTTACCGGTGTGTCTTTTGTCTTGGGATTATTACTGGTTACGTTAATGCAGTATAGTCATTTGATGAACAGGGATATGGGGATCAATACTGCCGGACTGGTAGAAGCCGAAAGTTGGCTGGACATTGAAATTGTTCCTCATATGCGCGATGAGATCCGGCGTCAGCCTATGGTAGAGAGCGTGGCTACAGCCAGCCATAGTGTATTGGGCCAATATTGGACAAAAGGATTGATGGGCAGTGACGGCAAGCGTATAGGTGTTCTTAATATGAACTATGTGGATTTTAATTATCCGGATGTGGTAGGCATTACGATTATAGAAGGAAAGCCGATGACCCATGCCAAAGATCTGCTGGTGAATGAAGAGATAGTCCGGCTTAAGAAATGGACGGATGGAGCCGTAGGAAAACCTTTTGATGAGATTAAGGAAGGAACTATAGTAGGTGTGTTCCGTGATGTGCGCAATCAAAGTTTCTATCAGGCGCAGCAACCCATTGTGCTGATAGGTGGTAATGCGTTTAATCATACCTTCAATGTACGGTTGAAAGAACCCTACGATGAAAATTTGAAGCGCCTGAATGAATTCATGGACAAAACTTTTCCACAAGTGGCTTTAACATTCCATACAGTGGATGATATGCTGTCCGAAATCTATAAAGATGTATATCGTTTCCGCAATTCTGTCCTTATCACTTCCGGTTTTATCCTGCTTATAGTGATTATGGGGCTGATAGGTTATGTAAACGATGAAACGCAACGTCGCAGTAAGGAGATAGCTATTCGTAAAGTGAATGGTGCGGAAGCATCAAACATTCTCCGTCTGCTGGTATGTGATATTCTATATGTTTCTATTCCTTCTATTTTACTCGGAATTGTTATAGCTTATTTTATTGGGAAAGCATGGTTGGAACAGTTTGCGGAACAGGTTGATCTTAATCCGTTACTCTTTTTGGCTACGGCTTTAATTGTAGCGATTATTATTGTGGCTTGTGTGGTGCTTAAGGCATGGCATATCGCTAATGAGAATCCGGTAAATAGCATTAAGAGTGAGTAGTGTATTGGGAAAAAGGAGAGCGGGATGATATGTGTTGGGTATCATCCCGCTTTTTTTCTTTTTACCTGATTCCTGTGAAATTTACATTGACACCATCCAATGTGCCTTTTAAGAAGTTTCCGGCCAACCATACATTTTCAAAATATGAAATGTCACTAGGACCGTAAACCATACGGATGCATGTCTGTGCGCTGTTATCCCATCTCCATTCAAAATTGTACCTGTCTTCGGTTACATAGCCGTTCCGATGTTCTATTCGTATGATGTCTGTGCCTGTTCTATTTTCGTAAAAGTCTAGTCGTTGTGTGTAGTATTCACCGTCTTGTACCCAAGTTTCCTGCCAGGTCCGGCTGCATAGTTCCCGAGTGGTTCTGTAATATATTTCGCTGTAATCATCATCATCGTACCAACTTTCTATGGATACTTCACAGGAGGTTAGGTTAACCATTATTATCAGTACAACTACCATTCCGAAGTATTTCAGTATTTTTGTTCTCATATCCGTTAATTTTAAAATTTGTTTTTCTTATGTCACAAAGATAAGTGGAGGGAATGATACAATAAACGGAATATTCCTATTTGTAAAGGAGAGTTTCCCTATTTGTAATAGGAAAATTCCTATGGTGAGGAGAGGGGAATAAGGTCTGTCTTATTTCTTTTACTATTAAACTGTAAGTTACAAAAAGAGGCTGTCCATTGGTGAGACAGCCCTGATAATTTCCGAAAAATGATAATAGGATATTTCTATATATTTTTAATTATCCTTGTTTGGGTATTATCTGCGTTTTTTTGAAGAAAGAAGTGGTGCTTCCTGTACTTGCTTCATTACTCTCAAGAGATTACCTCCCCAAATCTTCCTTAAGTCTTCTTCTGTATATCCTTTTTCAATCATTTTTATGGTCAGATTAATTAAGTCATTATCTCCTTTACATCCTTGCAGACCACCACCGCCATCAAAGTCTGTACCTATTCCTACATGGTCTATGCCGGCTACTTTAATCATGTGGTCTAAATGTTCGACTGCATCACAAATGGATGCGGCTTTTGTTTTTTTATTGATATAGGCATCGAGGAGACATAACTGTGCCACTCCGCCATTTTTCGCTAGGGCACGGAGTTGTTCGTCTGTTAGATTACGGTCATGGTCGCATAAAGCCTTTGACGAGGAATGAGAGGCGATGATAGGTTGTGTACTATATTTTATCACATCCCAGAAAGTACCTTCACTGGCATGTGATATGTCTATCATAATACCTAACCGGTTCATTTCCTTCACTACTTCACGACCAAACTGTGTCAGTCCTTGAGTCGCATCTTCCGTATGAGTGGACGAATGGCAAATATCATTGTCATAAGAATGGCAGAGAGTAATATAATTGACTCCCATCTGTTTGTATTTTGCTATATTCTTTAGGTCTTTGCCTATGGCGTAACCATTCTCGATACCTATAAAAAAAGCTTTTTTACCTTCACGCTTCAGGCGTATCAAGTCTTCTTCCGTAAGGGCGATGCCACAAAAATCTTTGTATTGCTCTACTTCGTCATAAATGGATTGAATTAATCGGGTGGTGCTTTCTACGGCTTTTTGTGAAGATGCGTCATCCCGTTTCCCCTGCCATATAAATGCGGCTAGGAACTGTGCGTCCAATTTGCCTTCCTCCATTTTGGGGATGCTGACCATGTTGTCTTTTCTCAGGCCTACACTGTAACCGTTTTTAAACCAAAGAGGAGTGTCTGTATGAGTGTCAATGGATAGAATGCGGCTGTGAATTTTTTTAGCTAGGTTGAATGTGTCAGCCTTGTTCACTAGGAATTTAAATAATTTATGCATGGTGGTATCTCCGGCAGCTGTAAATATTTCCGGATGAAATTGTACACCTATCATTTGTCGTATGGGATAAGCTTCTATAGCTTCCGCTATACTGTCGGGTGCCCAAGCCGTGATTTTGAATCCCGGTGCCAATTTCCGGATAGCCTGATGATGGAATGTATTGACTTGCAGCACTTCTTGTCCTGTAATTTCTGCCAACTTGCTTTCCTTTATGATGGATATCGGATGGGTGGGGGTAGTGCCGGATTCTTTTTGGCGATGGTTGACACTTGAAGGATGTTGCGTGGGCAGATCTTGATATAAAGTTCCACCGAAAGCTACATTCATTAATTGTAGTCCCCTGCAAATTCCTAATATGGGAATATTCCGATCTGCGGCCATTTTCAGCACCATCAAGTCGAAGGTATCCCGGGCAGGGCTTACTTCTTCCAGTTTTTCATAAGGAAGGTCGCCATAATACATCGGTTGGATGTCTTCTCCACCTGTAAAGACAATTCCGTCCAGCTGGGATACAATTTGACGCAGTATTTCTACATTATCCGTTACAGGTATCATGTAAGGAATTCCTCCAGAGAGAATGACTGACTGTACATATGCCGTGTTTACGGCTGTCCGTTTCGGACTTATATCTGTGGAAATTCCAATCAGGGGAAACCTTTTTATTCCGGGAATCAATTCGGAATCCACTTTTTGATTCAACCGGACGAGTGCTTCGGACAAAGGATCCTTTTGACTTTTTTGTGCTTGTACATGGCAATATCCCAAAGCTAACAGTAATACTAAGAGGCATTTGTTTTTCATATGAATATAGATTTTGTCTTGCAGGCAAATGTATAAACTATGTTTTTATTGAAAAAATAAAATGCCATAAAAATAGAGTAGGAGGTACTTATTCCAAGCACCTCCCACCTTTATATTCAGAAAATATTCAATTTACTTCATATCTTCAACAGCAGCCTGTGCCACTTTAATATTATATTGACAATCAGTTATCTAAATGCTTGGGGAAAACAAATGGAAAACGCTTGTCTTGCCTATATTAATTAAAGAAGCTGATTTCTTAGAGATTTTCCTCTACTGCAGCTTGTGCCTCTTTAATACTACATTGATTTTCTTTTATTTACAGATAGAGAGTAAACAATTAGAAAACAATCTGTTAGTATCAAGACTTTCTCTTCTAAGAATCAAGCTATGGCTACTATATTATTTTTATAAATGGTGAACACCGTTAATGGTAAAGTTTTATTCTACTACATGCAAATGGCCATTACCATTCTTTTAAAATTACATGTCTTTTCTCCTTTCTTTTAATAGTTCAATAATTATATCTTTATCCTTCAGGTTTGAATCAAGACGTAAAATCTGTGAGTTCAGACTTTCTATCTGCTCTTTCAGAAGCTTGATTGTTTCCCTCAGGTTTTCTGTTTCTTTCTTTTCGCTGGATAACTGCACAGCCAGTTCTGCATCACCTATCAGATTATTTGCATTTCCGTCTAATGCAACAGCAGCAAGGTGTGCCGAGATATGATGCTGTCTCGGACAGAAAAGGGAAAAGAAATTGAAGTCCAATGCTTCGCTGACTTTAATAAGCCTGCTTGTCTCCATTGTTTCCCTCTCTAATATTCGGTTTATGTGCTGCTGCGGTACACCGATTTTACGTCCAAGCTCAGATTTGCTCAATCCAAGCTCGTTGCGTCTTTTGTCGATAGCCTGACCTACATGCACGTGTTTTATGTCATTATCCATGCGATTCCTTCAATAAATACATCTTAAACAATAAATCATCAAACAAATATTTGGTTATATAAACCATTTTATGTTACGTTGTAGTGTAACCTATTCATTTGGTGAATATAAAGTTAAACATTAAATATTAAATATCCAACAATTATGTCTGAAAACTTAGAAAAAATCCGTCCGGCACTTGTTGCCCTTGAAGTAGGTGAATCCGTCTCATTCCCCATCTCACGTTTGAAAAGCGTCCGTACTCAGGCCTCAGAGCTTGGTGCCATTTACAACCGTCAGTTCAAGACCAGGACTGACAGGGAAAACCAAACCATCACGGTCAAACGAACAGTATAGAAAACCAAATCAGGTTTATATGAAGATATTACAGTTTCTAGACCATCTTATACCATACGAAACATTTCTGAATGACCTCTCCTCCAGAATTGTCAGGCAACTGAAAGCCGACAAGGATGATCCTGAATTCATTAGCTAGAGGAAGGCTTACGAACTTTTTGGTCGCAGGAATGTAGAAAGGTGGAAACGTCAGGGAAAGGTGGTTTCCTATAAAAGACCGGGTAAGGTGGAATACCGCACGGCAGACCTCAGGCTCCTGCAGCGTACCACCCAGGACTATTTTGATGAAAGTCAGCCAAAACAGACAGAAAAGCCGGTCAAGAAAGATAAATGATAAACATATTATGGCTAATATTTTAATAATGGTAAACTATATATGTTTACTTTAGCCGTGATACTCTATGAAATATAAAGAAAGCAATTATAGTAGGTACAGGAATGTGCATCAGTAACCTTTGTTCACCAGCTTATAGTTTTGCCACTTAACAATAAAGCCGGACTGGTATTTGTATCGCACATTCATAATGATTTTATAATAATGAAAGAAATCAGACCAGCGTGCGATCCAAACGGTGTCTATTCAGTCAAGCGCACCTGTGCTGAACTCGGTATCAGCAACAAGACACTCAAAAAATACAGAGAAAACGGGTATATCCAACCGCTTAATCCTAATAATGTCAGCCGTCCGAAATACTCCGGACAGTCAATAATCGATTGTTGGAACCTGCTCAGTACGTTATGATAAGCGAAACAACCATACGGAAAGTAAGGGAACTTGCCATAGAAGACGTACTCAGTCCTTATGTCAGACTGTCCAGAAAAGGTTCAACCCTGATGGGACTTTGTCCTTTTCATTCCGAAAAGACCGGTTCCTTTGCCGTTACCCCAAGCAAGAATCTCTTCCACTGTTTCAGTTGTAACCGTGGCGGTGATTCCATTACGTTTATAATGGAAAAGGAAAACCTTTCCTTCAGTGCCGCTGTGGAATTTATTGCCAGGAACCATAATATTCCGGTAGAATACATCAGTGAAGAGCGCAGTGAGGAACAGATGGCCGAAGCCAGGCACCGGGAATCACTTCTGGCAGTTCTCGATACAGTCCAGACCTTCTTCCTGCAAAATTTAAGAGCAACAGACAAGGAAGAGAGCTTTGATGCCAGGGCCTACGCATACGGCCGGTGGCATGAGGAGTTCTGTGCCTTTGCCGGAATAGGCTATGCACCGAAGGACGGTCAGGCCTTTATGGATTTTTGCAGAAACAAGGCTTTGAACGAAGAACTTCTGTACGAACTCGGCATGTTCAAGCGTGGTGAGGACGGCAACACATACGCCATGTTCCGCCAGCGTATTATGATTCCCGTGAGAAACAGATGGGGACGCATCATTGCCTATACGGCCAGATACATCGGAGACAACAGGAAAGCTCCCAAGTATATCAACTCGGCAACAAGCATGATTTACTCCAAGGGAGAAACAGTATTCGGTATTGACCGTGCCGCCAGACTGCGTGATGCCGACTATTATATCATTGTGGAAGGTGCTCCTGATGTCCTTAGAATGCAGTCGATTGGATACGACAATACAGTAGCGTCACTTGGAACAGCCTGGAGTGACGTCCAGTTTGAGCAGCTGAAGAAGTATGTATCCTCACTCTGTTTCATTCCTGATTCAGATATTGCGGAAGGAAAGCCATACGGACCGGGATTTGAGGCGGTGATGACCAACGGGGCAGCAGCCATAAGAAAAGGATTCCATGTGACAGTCAGGGAACTTCCTTTCGCAGAAATACCATCCGGGACAGAAGGAGAAGTACAATATGCAAAGAATGATGCCGACAGCTATATCCGCAGCAGGGAAGATTATACTTCACTTCCGGAAAAGCATTTTATCATCTGGTTGGCACAGAAACGTTTTCTGGTAGCCGGTTCCATGGTAGAGGAAAGAAAGTGTGTTGCGGAAATAGCAGACCTGTTGCGCTATATAAAAGACCAGCTTGTGTATGACCAGTGCATAGAACAGCTCTCCAGACTGCACGGGAAGGTAAAGCTATGGCGTGATGCCGTTACCCAGGCACGTGGTGAAGTCAGGAGAAGGAACGACAAACCTGCGGCCATGAACGAAATGCAGCGTGAAGCTGAACTGCTTCGCCAGTTCGGACTGTTCGTCAGGGAAAACTGTTACTACTCCATCGGTGAAGATGATGATGAACCGTCAAGAATCTTCAACTTCATCATGGAACCACTGTTCCATATCGAGGATGAGATAAACGGAACCAGAATCTTCCGCATGAGGAATATGTACAATGTATGCAGGGTTATAGAACTGAAGGAGTCTGAGCTCTGCTCACTGAGCAACTTCCAGCAGAAGGTCGGCTCACTGGGCAACTACGTATGGCTGGCCAAGATAGACAAGCTCAACCGTGTAAAGGAATACCTGTATTCAAAGACCGATACGGCAGAACGTATCAGAAAGCTCGGCTGGAATGCGGCTGAAGGAATCTTTGCTTTTGGTAATGGTATATTCTTTGCAAGCACATTCAATGCCGTTGATGATTTGGGTATTGTCCGTGGAATCAACGGCAAGGCCTTCTATATACCGGCCACTTCAAAAATCTATCTAAACAATCCGGAGATATTCCAGTTTGAGAGACTTATGGTGCATGAGAACCGTAACGGGATAAAGCTGCATGACTATGTAGGCAGACTAATGGAAGTGTTCGGTGAGAATGCAAGCGTAGCTTTCTGTTATCTCCTTGCCACCCTCTTCCGTGACATCATATTCAGACGCACCCGTCACTTTCCCATCCTGAACCTTTTTGGTGAGAAAGGAACCGGTAAGACAACCCTGGCTACTTCCCTCCAGTCCTTCTTCCTGCACGGAGTAGATCCGCCCAATCTCGGTGTAACTTCCGTACTGGCCATGAACGACCGTGTATCACAGGCCGTCAATACACTTGCCGTGCTGGACGAATACAAGAATGACCTTGACATCCGCAAGATAGCCTATCTGAAAGGACTTTGGGGTGGTGGCGGTCAGACCAAGAAGAATACAAACACAGACGGTATGGCAGCACAGACCATTGTCACAACAGGTGTTGCCCTTTGCGGCCAGGACAAGCCTACTCAGGATATGGCACTCTATACCCGTGTCATCTTCCTTGCCTTTTCAAAGACATCATTCAACCAAAATGAGAAAAGGGCTTATGAAGACCTTGTATCAGTCTGCAATATGGGACTTACCCACCTCACCCTGGAGATATTGGGACACCGGGAACTGTGTTTGAGAAGAACTTTCCGGAAATATACTCTATCACCAAGCGTGAACTGGCTGCAAAACTGGAGAATGAAACAATCCATGACCGTATATTCGGGAACTGGGTTATTCCATTGGCCACCTTCAGAACACTGGAGACAGTCATTGACGTGCCTTTCAGTTATGCGGAGCTTTTTGAAACAGCAGTTAAAGGAATACGCAATCAGAATGAACTGGCTCAGGAAAGTTCGGAGATAGCGGACTTCTGGAGTATGCTTCAGGGATTCCAGACTTCAGGGAAATGTATTGAGAAGGCACATTACCGTATAAGGTATATGAAATCCTTCCGTCCATTATCTATAAAAGAAGATATAGAATTTAAGGAAGCACGTCCTATTCTCTATCTGAACACGGCAGCTGTGGCATCACTGTTCAACAGCCGGAATGCAGGTTCTACTTCCAACCGCTCGAACTGGTCCACCATCATGTCCTACCTGAAATCCCATGCTTCATACCTGGGGTTGAAGCAGGACAGATTCACCATACTTCTGCCAAGCGGACTTCCTGACTATACCATTGACATTGTGAATGGCGAGCAGGTTAAGAAGGTAAAGGTAAACCGACCAAAGGCACTGTGCTTTGATTATCTCCAGCTGAAAGAGACTTTCGGACTGGATCTTGAAACGGAGGTAGTAGCAGAAAACCAGGAGGAGATACCAACGGAAAGCAATGCTATAGACCTGCAACAGTTCAAACAGAATGAACTGCCTTTTGAATAAACTCATCTTAAAAGATTCAATAAAATCCATGGATAAGAATTTAAAACTGAAATTGCGAAGAAAAAGCGCAAAAAACGAAGAAAAAACTTTGAATAGAAAATTTAAAAGGCTATTTTTGTGGAAAAGATGCAAGAATATGATATTAAATTTAGAAATTAAGAATTACCGTTCATTTAAGGATGTATGTTCCTTTACGACAGAGCCGACTTCTTCAAAGGCTAAGGTTGATAATATATGTGAAGTTGAGACCAATGCAGAAGAATTAAAGAAGGCTTTGAAAATCTCTTTAATTTATGGAGCAAATGCTTCAGGTAAGACTAATATCATAAAGTTTTTATATAGGTTCAGACGATGGGTCCACAATCTTGACAACAGGGTTGGTGATGATATTCCATTGTATCAGCCGTTCAAATTTGACAATACTACGGCTGATGCACCGATAGGTTTTTCAATGGAGTTTATAACTCAGAAGATCAGATATAAATATGAAGTCAGTTTTACCAGATTGCAGATAGAGTCAGAGTCGTTGATTTATTATCCAAACGGTAAACAGACACAACTTTATGAACGCACTTTGCTTTCAGAAGATAAAGAATCAGATACTATTAAATTCGGATCAAGCCTTTCTTCTTCAAAGCCTTTCAATGTGTTCAAGAACCAGTTGCTGATTTCCAAGTTCCTGAAGGATACACCATGCGAACCGATAACAAATGCCGCAAAATATCTGGCAGATATGATTGTTTCCAACGGTTATCATGAAGATACCATGTTGGGTGAAGATAAGGAAATGGTCAGATGGCTTTATTCACGTCCTGAAAACAAGAAACTGCTTGCTGAATTTCTGGCATTTGCGGATACCGGTATGGCCGGTTTCCAACTGGAAAAGCGCAGTGACGGCGTTGAAGTTACAAGCCAGCATGGTCTATATAATGATGGTGAGGATTTGGGCAAAACAGCAGACTTGCCTTTAAAAGAAGAATCTTTTGGTACAAGATCACTTTTCCTTATAGGCTGTTATATATTACAGGCGCTGCAGAATGGAAGTCCGTTTTTTATAGATGAAATGGATTCCGGGCTACATTCCTATATAACACAGCTCATTGTGGACATCTTCAGAAATGAAAGAATAAACAGGAATAATGCCCAATTGATCTTTACAACCCATGATGTGAATCTGCTTGACCAGAATACTATCCGTAAAGACCAGGTATGGTTTACAGAAAAGAATGAGCAGGGAGTATCAGAGATATTCTCTCTTTCCGATTTTGAGGACGTAAGAGAGGATACATTGTTTGCCAAATGGTATTTGAATAATAAATTTGGAGGTGTTCCTTCATTAAAACCACTGGAGAAACTGTTTGTAGACTATGGCAAGAACGAGTGAAAATAAACGTCATAGTAAGTATGTCATAAGAATAGTGTGTGAAGGTGATAAGACCGAACCATTGTTCTTTACAGACTTGTGTGACCGGTTTTATGGTGACAGCAAGGATTTTGATGTACGTACAATTCCTCAGCCTAATATACCGGTTGAAGATGCTGAAGCGGATTCTTCCAGAGGAAGCTATAAAGGGAAGAAACGTAAAGTCAAGTCAGGTGGACAGAAAGATGTTGCTGAAGATGAAGTTATAACCGGTGTTCCACCATTAAAATGGGTGTTGTATGCAAGAAAAATCATGTCTGAAGGAGTGGATGAATCTTGGGCAGTATATGATAAGGACGAACATCCTAAACATGAGGAAGCCATGGCCGAGGCCAATAAGATAATAGACGGGAAAAAGGTAAATATTGCTTTTTCAAGCCGTAGTTTTGAATATTATTTGCTGCTTCATTTTGAGTACCTGTATTACGGTTTTGAAGCAACGGAATGCGGCGAGAGAATAAAAGGCAAAAAGCAGATATACGAATGTGGTACTGGTAAGAATCCTGATAAGGATTGTGACGGAAAGAAATGTATCAACGGATATGCGAGGAAACACGGATACTGGATGGAAAGCAAATCATCTGTTTCTACCTTTCCGCTGGTTAAGGACAAATTACTGAAGGGCATGATTAATGCATGCCGGTTGAGAACGGAAAGTGACTCAAAAACTGATGAACCGATTTATAAACGCAATCCTTATACGAATGTAGATATTCTTGTTGGTAGACTGATAGGAAAAGAAACGGTAAGCTATGGTACTACATATACCTTCAGAGATCATGGCTCTGACTGGTCTGTAAAGCTTGATGAGAAAGGCTTAAACCTGACAAACAACAAGAATGGCTCTGAGATATTCCAAAGAGGGATGTTTATAATATATGATTTGGAGAAAAATACCAAAAAGGAATTGAATGAAAAGGTACTGCTACTGGGGTCTGAAGACACTAATTTGTTGCCCTGTACTCTAACTGACAGACAGGTTATATCTATTAAGCTTAGTCATGAAAAAGAGGTCCTATTATTACCTAATTTTATTATTTAAGGATTTAATATACAATTATAGATAAGAGTGTTTCATTGTTCTAAAGTAATGGTCACTTTTGTGTTTATAAGAAAGAGAAGTTGCAAGAACTTGAAAGTCTTGATTCCAAAGGTAAAATAGAACTTTATTATGCTGATGAAAGTAATGTATGTACCGATGGTTATGTACCTTACGGGTGGCAGTTCAAAGATGAGAGGGTCTATATTCCATCCGAGAAAGCTGCAAGATTTAATATCTTTGGCATGATTACCAGAAGGAATCAATATAAACTTTACAACGCAGGAATCCATCAATGCAGACAGGATTGTGGATTATCTTGACAGGTTCTCTTTTGAGGTAAAGAAGAAAACGGTGGTTGTACTTGATAATGCTTCAGTCCATAGGAAACGGAAGGTAAAGGAAATGAGAAAGATATGGGAAAATAGAAGATTGTTCCTTTTCTATCTTCCACCATACTCTCCTGAACTTAAACCTGTCGAGACACTATGGTGTATATTGAAAGGCAAATGGATAAGACCAGCTGATTACAATACTAAGGACTCTAATTTCTATTGTACAAACAGGGCACTTGCATCTGTCGGTAAGAATTTATTTGTGAATTACTCATACATATAAAATTAATTTTGAATAGTTACTTATAAACAAAAAAATATGAAAATTAAAAGTGCCAACTATTTTAGGCAAAAATATCATACTGATATAAGAGGCTTCAAAGAAGGCTCTGGATATGATGTGGACTATATCGGTAGCTCACATACTTTAAGTACTGGTGAGCGAGTAAAGGGCTTTTTTGATCTCTATCATGGAGACAAAGAGTCAATCGAAGGGTTGCTCAGTACATTCCTCAAAATTGCAGAAGATGGACAGGCAATCTATGAGTTCTTACAAAATGCAGCGGATTGCGGTTCTTCGCTGTTTTATCTGTTTTATGACGAGAAGTATCTTATTGCTGTAAATAATGGAGAAGCCTTTAATCAGAAGGGGCTTCGCTCAATTCTAAATATTAGCCAATCTGTAAAACAGAGCGCAAGCGAAATCGGTCGTTTTGGAATTGGTTTCAAATTAGTCCACCGTTTAGTGGGTAAAGGTGATGGTAAGGACGAACTGGTAAAGGATCTCAAAGGACCTATCATGTTCAGTTGGAGCAAGAAAATAGACCTTCTTTCACTTATGAATGGTGAAAACATAGAAGCAGTTGACAACATTTCTGATGATAGCGACCTTCCTTATTTGTTAAAACTGATTCTAACCAACTTCCCTGCAGGACCTAATGAAACAGTTAAAAATCTTCAATATGAGGATACTGTTCTTTTTACTCAAGAAGAATATCTTGAGATGGGAAGCAAAATTAAAGAATACCTCTCTCCTCACCTTGAACAAGACGATTTCAATCAGGGTAGTATTTTCTTCATCCGTTTAGGTGAAGGAAAGAAGGAACTATTGGACAAGGATTATGAAGAAAATTTTAAAACTGGTGTTGAATACTCCTTGAACACCTTAAAAGGCTTAAAGAATGTAAAGGTAAACAGCAACCAGTTGGTTGAGGTTCCTCTCAAAATGGAGAAGGGGGAAATTGCTCAAGAATCGGAAGAGTTCATACGTATATCTCCTGAGTACAAGGATGCTCCAATTCATTACGCCTTTGGGTATGATCAAATAGACTTCAACTCAGAAAACCCTTTTGCTGGTGTTGAAAGGCTAAAAGTATCCCCAACTTTCTACAAGTATTTCCCATTAGGTGATGAGACTCACAATTCTGCCATTTTTGTACATTGTGATAGCATTAGCAACCAGGCTAATCGTCGAAAATTGCAGGATGATAGCGTAAACAAGGAACTCTTGCCTGAAATAGCAAAGTTTATTATAAAGAAACTTGATGAATATAAAGATGTTAATAATAGGACAGCATACCTTCAACTATTTTCAAGTATCTTATTGTGTGGCAACGTTCCATCTAACAGCGCGTGGGTAAATCAATACTTTTATAATGCTCTTTTAGAGCACATAAAAGTCAATGTTCCAACCACTAATGGATATTGTGACAATTCATCTTTTGTAAAAATTCGCAGGTTGAAGTGCAACATCCCATTAGCAATTGCCAACGATAAATATTGCTGGTTTGAGTGGAATGCTGACATAGACAGTCTTAAACCTATCTTTGATGCGGCAAAAACAAAACTTGGTATTAAGGAGTATGGTATTGTAGACTTTATCAAGGATGCAGACACTGAAAAACTAAATCTTTGGATTCAAAATGCTGATGCAGAAACATATACTGGATTTATGACAGAACTGAATAGCCATTCTTTATTAGATGTTTCTTCTAAGATAAAATCCATAAAGTTATTCAAGTTCTCAGACGGATCTTTTTATTCCTATGACGATATAATCACGAGCCAATATAATTACACATATAGAAGAACTGATTATTTGTATAAAACGGATTCAGTCTGCTTATTCTCTTCTTCAAAAACAGAGAATATTCAGCAAGAATTGAAGACGATTGGTTTTGTTGTCTCTGAATCGAACCTTGATAAATATACCAATATCAAGGTTCGATTCAACATGCCAACAGATGCACATGTATTTGAGAGAATTTCAAATAAATTAAATCCGAATAATCTCTCGTTAGCAGAGAAAAAGAAACTTATACTACATTTTGCTACTACGGATTCAACCATAAAATTTGAAGGTATTGGTGAATCTTCCATAAAAGGATTATGCCTTTGCCGTAACAACAATGGTGAGTATGTAAAATTGGGAAACATGCTCAGTAGAAGTTATGTGGTTCCAAGTTGGCTTAGTGCTTTTCAAATATGTACAGAAGACTATTTCTCAGAACTTGATACTTATCTTATTCAAGAAAAAAATATTTATCATGATGTTGTTTTTGAAAAATGGGATGAGATTAAACCAACTGAAGGTGTGGATTTGTTCTATCAAAAGGTTAAATCTTTGTATGACTTAGATGCAGAACATAATAAATCATTAACAGGTAAGAAGTATATTTTTGGTGAATCGGGAGATTATGTTGATACAAGTTACTTATTCTACAACGATTGTCTCGCATCTATTTCTAGTAAATACGCATGTTTGCAAAATGCAATGACTACTTTATTTGGAATGACATTACCACAAAAAAGTATATTGTCATATCTAAATGAAGCGCCATTTGTTACAAGTCAAAAGTCTCTGTGCAATCTAAGCTTAAAGAGCGAAGCTGGAGAAGTTGACAAAGACGACATTGTAAGTATTTTGCAGTTATGCGCTTTGCATAAGGAAACATTCTTTACTTCTTTTGTCATTGTAAATACTGATAACGGATATAAATTGTGTGCGCATGGTAATGATTGTTACCAAGTCTATTCTCAGTCAAAAACTACTCGTGAGTTTATTGAAAAGAATTGTGCTGGAACGATGTATCTGTTACCAGACGATTTTGACGATTATAAAAAATCCGAAGGCATTGTGAGCGGTGAAGATTTACATTCTGCTTTACTAACATATATAGAGGACGTTGATGAACATAAAGGTATTCTCATAGATATTGTCAAAGGTGAATCTAGAGCACAGTTCGTAAAGAAGCTTTCATCTGTAACTATTGACCTTAACAAGACAACAGATACGGAAAGTTTTGAATTCAAGATTCTTGACTTGGCTTCTAAAGTTCTAAAAAAGGATGAATGTAGAGCTTTCTATGAGAAAATGATTATCATTAAGGGAACTGATGAATATACTTATAAGGATATACCTGATACAGTGGCAGATAAGTTTACTGTTGAAGGTGGCAAACAACCTTTTGAATTATCATCAATATTACCAAATGAAAATCAGAATGCAGCTATTGTAAATGAGGTTGTTGATAAGTTTACTAAACTTGGTGCCGACAGAGATAAACTTAAAGCTCTTTTGGGAATTACAAGTGAAGCTGACGTTAATGCAATTCTCAAGAATGTACAAGATAATTATCCAGTTTTACAAAATGCCCAACAGCTTGCTTTTGTATTACTTATGTTCTCAAAAGAATCCAAGTCAAGCAGTTCAATCAAAGTGATAAATGCTGAAGGGAAAGAAGACTTTGGATTGTTCTATCTTGTTGATAAACCTTTTATTTCCAAGAATTATTTGCTTGATGGAAAGTATGCGGGAATTGAAAAATTCATGGAGATTCCTACGTCAGGTTCATTCGTCAAACTACCTTTGATTTCAGAAGGAAAATTCAATACCAAAGGGATATGTACTAAGGGAGAAGATGAGAAATATGATTATCAGAAAGTTATTTCTTTGTTAGATTACTTACGGTCATTGTATTTGTCTAATAAAGAAGCCTTTGCTAACGTAAATTGGAACGATTATAGTAATGAACTAGGCTTTTCTCCTAAGTGCTGTATATATCCTTGTATATACGCATTAGAAAACGAAAAGCTGCCATCAGAGGTAGAAAACTGGTGCAAAATAGATGCACAAAATTTAGCTACTATGGAAGCAATGGGTGTATTGATAGACTCTAGCACTATAGTTACTGTGCGAAAGCATTTCGTAAGCACTTCAAATGATATTATTGATGCAGGCAAAGTATCTGCCTGTGACAACAAGATGTTCTTGCAAAATACACTGGAGTGGCTTAATACTAACACAAGTTTTCCTCTTACTGAAGAGAACTATTCCATTGTTGAAACTATCGTAAATCGTATAAACACCTTGCGAGGAAATGCTGCAGGTATCAAAATTTCAGATACTTTCGACATAGAATTGTTGAATGATGAAAGCATTCAATACGGAGAAGATGGATATAAAGAATGGAAAGAAGAATCTAACATATCAATATATCTTTATGATGGTACCTTGCCAAAGATGATTTCCTTGAACGAATACATTAATCATGTTGTATATAGATATGTTGACGCTGATATTTGCGATAATGGTTCAGATATTATTTATGCAAATAAAGCAGGGGAGCTTCAGAAGCTACTTCACCTACATGCGGCAAACAATAATATAGGTCTTACAACTGAGCTTGTTTATAAGTTGTTTAACAGAAACATTTCTGATCTTCAAAAGGAAATTATGAAACTTAAAAAAGAGAACGAATGTTTGCGAAACAACCTTCCTGTACCTAAAGATGATGTGGATATGAAGTCGAATTCTCGTAATGATGTAGATAGTGACGAAAGACCGGAATACAATGAAGTCGCTCGTAAAAAAGTGAAAAGATTGTTAGAGGCTCAAGGTTATTTATTTACACAAGGCATTGGCGAATTTTCAATTATCCCAGGTGTATTTGATCCTGAAGGAAATAATCGACCATTGGTCGTGAAGAGCTGTAAATGGGGACGATTATATATTAGTCCTATGGAATGGGGAGTTTTACTGCGCCCCGATGCGATGCTATGGGTTTTTGATGGTCGTGACGTTACACCGTTACATCTACGCTCTTTGATTATGGGGCAAGATAAGTTGGTGTTAACAATGGATACAACAAACCTTGATGATATTGATAAGGTTTCTAAGTTTGCCCAAATTCTACAATTCTTTAAACAGGTAAACTTTGAGTTTAATAGCGTTAAGCCTTCAACAATTGCATCAACCTACAAGGAATATGCATTTGATGATAGACCTCAAGACGAGAAACTCACTTCAGACGAATTTGAATAATGATATACGACAGACAGAAACATTGGCAGTTTCTAGAAGATGAACTGAAAGCAGAAGTTGACGAGTTTAACGAAAAATTAAACACGTCAGCTTCTTACATGCTATTAGAAACTGCAGAATTATTCACTGCACAGTTTCTCTCTTTCAATGAAAGTGGAGAAATGATTTGCAAATTATCCCGAAAGAGACCAACACCTAGAAAGGGAGAGTATCTGTATTGTATGACTCTTCATAAAGAACTTCGTAATTATAAAAATTGGGGAGATCGAACATATGGTGATTTGGTAAAGAATAAAACAAACTATACCGAAGCAATTTGCATTTGGATGTCTACATCAAATGACCCCGATTTTATCCTTGCTGGATTTAAGGGAGTTGATTTTGAATTTGCGGAATGGATAAAAGATACTCCAGGAGTTGTATTAGTGCTTGGACCTAATAGACCTCCATACGAGTATTTAGCCCACCTTCAGCAGCTGGTTCTTAATAATCACACTTTATCTTGTTCAAGCATTATTGATCAAGATTTTGAAGAAACAAAGTCTATAGAACCCATCCTTCTAGATGGTAGCAGGGATGTGGCATCATTTATTGATACACAGCTTAACCTATCACCTGTTTTGGCGTTACAAGGACCTCCGGGAACGGGAAAAACATATCAGATTGCAAAACTTTGTAAGTACTTATGTGCTAAAGGTAAATCTGTGCTTGTTACAGCACTTACAAATCGTGCTTTGATGGAAGTTGCAGGAAAAAGCAGTCTTTCAGAAATGATCCAGAACAAGCAAGTATATAAAACAAAAATCACTTCAGATGAAAGTAAAGAAATACCTTCACTTCAATTGGAAAAAGATGTTACGCCAAAGAAAGGTTGTATAGTGTTAGCAACTTTTTTCGTTTCAAGTGGTGTCGCAGCGGAACTTGCAAGTGAAACCCCATTTGATTATGTTATTGTTGATGAAGCTAGCCAGGCACTACTTGCAATGTTAGGTGCTGCTCGACTTCTAGGTAAACAAGTTGTCTTCGTTGGTGATACGAACCAGCTACCGCCTGTTGTCCAGTTGAAAAAGTCAAAGATTCGCGACAATAATTATTTAAGGTTAGTAGAAGGGTTAGATGCAGTCACAAACAATGGGGCGATGCCTCTTTATCAGCTAACAGAATCCTTTCGTTTGTGCAATAGAGCTGTTTCGTATACAAACTTTTTTTATAACGGAAATCTATCATCAAAATCAAAGATGAGATTCACCGATATTCCAAACTTGTTTTTTATGCACAAAGAAGGAGGGCCATCCCTTATAAAAACAGATATGGGAATAGGGGATCTAGCCCCGGAATCTGCGTTAAAGCTCACTTTGGCAGTTGTTGCATCATTAGTTTCCTATAATTCAAAAATGGAAATAGCAGTTCTGTCATGCATGAGGAAAACTGTGCGCGAATTGCAAAAAACAATAAACTCACATATCAAGAATACGAATCTCATTATAGATACTGTCGCTAGAGTTCAAGGGCTAACGACAGATGTTTGTATTTTTGTAATTCCCAATACAAACTATCTTAGATCATTAGAACCAAGATTGTTTAACGTCGCTACAAGTCGTTCCATTATTCAAACCATCATTATTACTGACAAAGAAATTTTAGATTATTCGAGGATGAACATTAATGTAAGGCAATACTTGGAAAAATTGGAACAAGACTATTCTTTCTATTGTCCATATAACGGCAACAAAGTATTGAAACTTCCAACAGATAACATAAAAATAATTAATTAATTACATCTTGTATGAATATATTAGAACGTGCAGACAAATTTGCTGAAGGCAAGGCAAATGAAGCTATAACAAAAGCAATAGCACAAGCTTTTGTTGAAGGTTATAAGGCAGGTTATCATGACCGAGAAATGGAAATCCCTGCCGACTTACGTGATGAAAAAACGGAGTATGTTGATTTAGGGCTTCCTAGTGGAACTTTATGGGCAGCTGATTATGAAAAAGCAGATGGCAAGTACAAAGACTATACTTATGACGAGCTCTTATATGTAAAGCTTCCCACTGAAGAACAATGTAAAGAATTGTTTAATTGTTGTAAAATAGAATACGATATAAACAATTACTATGATTTTTGTAAAGTAACATTCTTGGGGCCAAATGGCAATAGGCTTGTTTTTAATAGAACTGGGTATATCTCTGTTACAGGTAACGTAGATACATGGCATGCATATATATGGATTTCAGATGATTCTTCGACTGCAAATACGTTACATATATATAATACATGGAAATACAGAAATGCAAAATACGGAGGATATGAGTTTAAGCAAATGTTTTCCGGTTTCCGTATGAAAGTTAGAACAGTAAGATAACATTAAAACGCATCGTCAGTATAGAATAGCTGGCGATGCGCTTTGGCTTTTAAGTCCTGAATGGAAAAGCTATAAGTTCAAAGTCTTAACGATATTTAAACATATGAGGTATAAGATTTAATTGCTCGTATATTGATATTGGCGGACATAAAGCAATGAAAAACAACAACCTTCACACCCGGGCTTTTCATTTCTTGTAATAAACCAGGGATTGTCTTGAGTATAAATCCAATATGTAAACGGCTGCATCCAACTACCAGTTATCTTTCCAATGTAAGAAGACGCAGAATAAACAAATCCTGAGCACTTTATAGTAAGAGAACCAAAACAATTAATGTTTACACGTTCTTTTTTGTATAAGTCATCAAGCGAATTATTCATGCCCAGTATGTCTTCAGGTGTAATCAACATTTCATCTATTAGGCTTGTAGATCGTTCATTGTGTGATATGATTGGTGTAAAGAATACCGGGTATGTCACCTTGGAGTGGGAAAAAGCATTACAAAGAATTCTTGGAAGATATGATTTCCAATATTAATATTAAAGAGGATGAAATTGAAGTAACTCAATATTTTATGTGGACAATGCTTTTTGTTGGAGAAAAGATAAACCATGTAAAGAATCTGTTTATGTTGTTGATGGGCAGGCAGCAAAGATTGACAATTGTAACCATTCTTTTTTCTGCTATTGCACAAATTTTAAAAAGTTGGGTAATAGTGTACTGGCTAATTCTATTTTTGAATATATAATGACAAAAAATGTTGATGGTGAAGGCATACGTGTTTTAAAAACGGTTTCAAGCTATCCTTATTTTATATACAATCACTTGACAAGGGTGATGCAAATAAGCCAATCTCTGAAGAAGGAATAAAAATAAAGGAGACCTGCAACAGCTCAAACAGAATGAACTGCCTGTATATCTTATTTTTGCAGAAATGCTGCGAAAATAAGATATAAAGAAGGTGTGTCAAAATGCACACCTTCTGTTTTTTACGCACAAAGCCCCGACTTTCACAAGCTGGGGCTTTGTTATTACCTAAAGACTTTGTATCTTTAAGCATAAGTTCTTTACTATGACAAAGATACATTTTCGTCCTTACAATCCCAACCAAACCGTTCTTTTTCCTCAAAGAATTGATGAGGATATTGCAGAAAACGATCCGGTGCGCATGGTTGACGCCCTGGTTGAGGGCTTGAATCTTGAAAGTTTCAGAAAGCTGTATAAGGAATGCGGGCGCAGCCCTTACCACCCCAGAATGATGCTCAAGGTCATTCTGTATGCCTATATGAACAACATCTACTCCTGCCGGAAAATTGAAAAGCTCCTTCACCGTGACATCCATTATATCTGGCTGGCCGGATATGAGAAACCAGATTTCATTACCATCAACCGTTTCCGCAACCGGGTGAAGAAGGAAATCAACGAGGTGTTTACGCAAACCGTAGTTCTTCTCTCTTCCAAAGGCTTCATCAGCCTGAATGTGGAATACATTGACGGGACAAAGATCGAATCCAAAGCCAACAAGTACACTTTCGTCTGGCGAAAAACGGTTGAGCGGAACCGTGAACGCCTGATGAAGAAGATACATGTCCTGTTAGGGCAGATAGACGATGTCATTGCTCGGGAGAAGTCATCAGAGAACAATGAGGAGGTTGGGTTCACTCCGGCCATGCTGACTGAAATGGCAGGAGAATTGCGTCATGCACTGGAACAGGTTTCCGAGCCATCCGCGAAAGAGGAAAAGACTGAACTGAAAAAGAAACGCAAACAGTTGAAGGAACTGGAAGAACACAGGGACAAACTACAGGAATACGACTGCCATCCGGAAACGCTGCAAGAGAGGAATTCCTATTCCAAGACGGACACAAGGACGCTACTTTTATGAGAATGAAGGAGGATGCCATGCGCAACGGACAGACGAAGCCCGGTTACAACCTTCAAATCGGCACCGAAAATCAGTTCATCACCGATTTTGCACTCTTCCCGAACCCTACGGATACACTGACCCTGATTCCTTTCCTGCAATCTTTTTCAAACAGGTATGACCGGATGGCCCATACGGTAGTTGCTGATTCCGGCTATGGCTCCGAAGAGAATTACCGCTTCATGTCCGAAAACGGCATGGAAGCCTACGTAAAGTACAACTATTTCCACATGGAACAGCGGCCGAGATTCAAACCGGACCCGTTCAAGGCCGAAAACTTCTACTACAATGAAGAACATGACTTCTGCATCTGCCCTATGGGGCAAAGGATGCGGAGGATAGGCACCAGGAATGTGAAAACCGCATCCGGATATGTCAACGAAAATGCACGGTACAGAGCTGTCAGGTGTGAAGGCTGTCCCCTGCGATGCCGCTGTTTTAAAGCAAAAGGAAACAGGACGATAGAACTGAATCATAGGCTTAGACAATACAAGCGGAGAGCCAAAGAACTGCTCTGCTCTGAGAAAGGACTGAAACACAGAGGGCAGAGATGCATAGAACCGGAGGCCGTGTTCGGACAAATTAAAAACAATATGAACTACAAACGTTTCCGACATTTTGGAAAGGACAAGGTCTTCATGGACTTTGCCTTCCTAGCCATTGCCTTCAATATAAAAAAGATGTGTGCAAAACTGACAAAAAAGGGTATGAACTGGCTGATTAGACTGTTTTATGAGCTTACAACTGCTGTTTTTAGATGCTGGGAACACATAAATCAAAGAAATCTTCAAAAGATCGCAGCTTAAAGAAAATGAACAGATTTGTATAGTGATGAACAAAAAAGAGGTGCATCGTGCATTACGACACACCTTCCTGATATGAATTGGGATAATTGTTCCCTCTATGTGTCCAATTTAGAATCCTTTACCTTTACTTCTGACATATACTGCTTCTTTTTGAGAATCACAGTTTGTCAATCGGAACTGTACGTTACATCCTACGGGTATGTCATTAGGAAGTTGATTGGCAAGTGCTGAAATGACATCATCAACGGTATCAAAACCTATGTCTGTAACTTCGGCAATAACTTCGCCTTTGAAATATGCTCTTCCATATATCATCATCTTTTTTGTAATACGAAACATTTTCTCTGCAGGTGATTCAAAGTTACGAACCAAACTCTGTTTACTGTTTTTATTACTGAAAAATATGAAGTCTATGATTTTTGCATTAAGTTCCCATGCTGGAGTAAAGTCTATTTTTACATAGCCTCTTGTTATATTAAATCCATGGCTATGGTTCATACCAAATGCTACCTCATACATATTTGCTCCACAATCGTTTTGAGCAATGGTTGCCCAGGTATGACGAAACGTATAAAAGCAATAATATTCCTCCTTGGACATTCCCATATCTTGGCATATTCGCCTGATTCCCATATTTATATTAGCATTGAAACTATCGGAATTACTATAACGACTATGAAAATTAAACAGATATTCATCTGTTTGGTCCGTAGATAGATATTTATTAAATGTATCCTGTATAAACGGTTCAATACGAATCTCCATGTATGCTTCATCCCTACGACTATGTTTTGTTTTCGCTCTCTTATATCCTATAATACCATTTTTATAATCTTTCTTTTTCAGTTCGTAAAGGTCTATCGTGTTAATACCACCCATACACAATGAAAGCAGGGCTATATCTCTGCCGAGTTCAGGAAGGGGAGATACCATTTTACTTTGTGGCAGAGGACGATTAAAGAATTCACGACAAGCTTCTGCACTGATTGCTCTTTTCAGTGTATTGTCTGATTTTGGGATTATAATTTTTAGCCATGGATTGTATTTTATACGCAAAATACCACGTTCTTCGTCATTCAATTCTATGATTGCTTTCTTAAAAATCTGTCTGATACAAGTGGGATACATTTCTTTTGCTCTGCTGGTCTTATACAATGTGTCAATCCATTGTGTTAAAACAGAAGTCGTAAGAATGCTAAACATGATTTTGGTAGTACCTATATACCGTTCTAAATGATTGACTGCAAGTTTATAGTTTTTTGCATTACGTTCATGCCCTTCAGATTCCATCTTCGAAATAAACTTTCTCGCATAATCACTGAAGCATGTCTCTTCATCATTTTTGTGAAGGAATTCTATGACATCCTTAAGTTCCCAAAATGTAGCGTCAACACGATTCAGTTTGTCTGTATATTGGCGTATGATTATGGCACAATATTCATTCACTACCGGGTCTGTTAACTCACCATTACTGGTTATATGAGCCGGATCAATAATCTTGTTAGTCTTGATGTAACTTGTTTTGCGCTGATGTGTGACTCTGATGTAAACTGTATAGAATCCATCTGATCTTGGCTTTTTTACCGTTGCTTTGAATGTTGTCATACCTACTAAATTTTAATGATAAAACAATGGGGAAAACTTTGGGGTAAACGGGGTAAACATGGCCATTTTTGGGGTAAACATAGAGTAAAACAAATACGTTTATTTGACTCATTTTTTGCGGTCAAATGTACGAACCGTCTAAGCGCAAATCAGGCTGTAACTACCGTAAAACGGTGAATTACAGCCTGATATAAAAATAATATTTTAAAGAGATTATTCCTCTATTGCAGCCTGAGCCGCGGCCAGTCTGGCAATAGGCACGCGGAACGGAGAACAAGACACATAGTTCAAACCAACTTTGTGACAGAATTTCACTGATGAAGGCTCACCACCATGCTCACCGCAGATACCGCATTTCAAATCAGGACGAACTGAACGGCCTTTATCTACAGCCATTTCAATCAGCTGACCCACACCATTTTGGTCGAGTACTTGGAACGGGTCTACTTTTAGAATCTTCTTTTCCAGATATACCGGCAAGAAAGAAGCAATATCGTCACGGGAATAACCGAAGGTCATCTGGGTCAAGTCATTGGTACCGAATGAGAAGTATTCTGCACGGCTGGCAATGCGGTTGGCTGTCAGCGCAGCACGCGGAATTTCAATCATGGTACCTACCTTGAACGGAATTTCCATACCTTCTTTTTCAAATAATGCTGCTGCTGCATCACGGATCACCTTTTCCTGAGCTTCGAATTCATACAGGATACCGGTCAAGGGAACCATAATTTCGGGATGCGGATCATATCCTTCTTTCTTCAGTTCAATTGCAGCACCTAGAATCGCTTGAGTCTGCATCTCTGTGATTTCGGGATAGGTGTTACCCAAACGACAGCCGCGGTGACCTAACATCGGATTGTGTTCACACAGGCTTTCCACACGTTTTTTGATTTCCTGTACGGTTACGCCCATTGCCTTAGCCATTTCTTCCTGACCTTTTGCATCATGGGGAACGAACTCATGCAAAGGAGGATCGAGCAGACGAACATTTACCGGACATCCGTCCATAGCCTTGAAGATACCTTTGAAGTCGGCTTTTTGGAAGGGGAGCAATTTAGCCAATGCTTTTCTACGTCCTTCTACATCCGGTGACAGGATCATCTCACGCATAGCAACAATCTTTTCAGCATCAAAGAACATGTGTTCCGTACGGCAAAGACCGATACCTGAAGCACCAAAAGCGCGGGCCACTTCCGCATCATGCGGAGTATCAGCGTTAGTGCGGACATTCAGCTTGGTGTATTTGTTGCAAAGATCCATCAATGCAGCGAAATCGCCTGAAACTTCGGCTGCTTTGGTTTCCACTTTACCTTTATAGACTTCACCGGTAGTACCGTTCAGAGAGATGAAGTCACCTTCTTTTAAAGTAATACCTTCAATTTCTACGGTACGTGTCTTATAATCTACATTGATAGCACCAGCACCCGATACGCAGCACTTACCCATACCACGGGCCACAACCGCAGCGTGAGATGTCATACCGCCACGTGCAGTCAGGATACCTTCGGCAACGGCCATACCTGCCAAGTCTTCCGGCGAAGTTTCGATACGTACCATGACTACCTTTTTGCCATCGGCAGCCCATTTAGCAGCATCATCGGCGAAGAACACAATCTGACCGGTAGCGGCACCCGGAGAAGCGGGCAAACCACGAGTCAAAACTTTCGCTTCTTTCAACGCTTTCTTGTCGAACACAGGGTGAAGCAGTTCGTCTAATTTATTAGGTTCGCAACGCTCCAATGCTGTTTTTTCATCAATCATGCCCTGGCGCAACAAGTCCATGGCGATTTTTACCATGGCAGCTCCGGTACGTTTACCGTTACGGGTCTGCAAGAACCATAATTTACCTTCCTGTACGGTAAATTCCATATCCTGCATGTCGCGATAGTGGTTTTCCAGTTTGGTCTGCAGGGCATCCAGTTCTTTGTAGATTTCCGGCATAGCTTCTTCCATAGAGGGATATTTGGCTACGCGTTCTTCTTCAGAAATACCTGCACGTTCTGCCCAACGCTGAGAACCGATTTTTGTGATTTGTTGCGGGGTACGTATACCGGCTACAACATCTTCACCTTGTGCGTTGATCAAATATTCGCCATTAAACAAATCCTCACCGTTACCTGCGTCACGAGAGAAGCAAACACCGGTAGCCGAAGTATCACCCATGTTACCGAATACCATGGCTTGTACGCTTACAGCAGTACCCCATTCGGCAGGAATACCTTCCATTTTGCGGTAAAGAATGGCGCGTTCGTTCATCCAGCTGCGGAATACAGCACAAATGGCACCCCAAAGTTGTTCGTATGCACAGGTCGGAAAATCTTGTCCGGTTTGTTCTTTTACAGCAACTTTAAAGCGTTTAACCAGTTCTTTAAGGTCTTCCACTTCCAATTCGTTGTCGAGCTTCACACCTTTTTCTTCCTTTACTTTTTCGATAATTTCCTCGAAAGGATCGATGTCTTCCTTGTTCACCGGTTTCATACCCAATACCACGTCACCATACATTTGTACGAAACGACGGTAAGAATCCCATGCGAAACGGGGGCGTCCGGTCTTGCGGCTCAAGCCTTCCACCACTTCGTCATTTAAACCTAAATTAAGGATGGTATCCATCATACCCGGCATAGAAGCGCGGGCACCCGAACGTACAGAAACCAGTAACGGGTTCTCTACATCTCCAAACTTGGAATTCATCAGATTTTCGATGTTGGCGATAGCTTTCTCAACATCCGCTTTCAGCAGTTCTACTACTTTATCTTTACCTAACTCATAATATTCGCTACAAACTTCTGTGGTGATTGTAAATCCCGGAGGTACGGGAACACCGATTAGATTCATTTCAGCCAGGTTAGCGCCTTTTCCACCAAGCAGATTTCTCATGTCTGCTTTTCCTTCAGCTTGTCCATTACCAAAGGTGTAAACTCTTTTTTTATCCATAATAAATGTATTTAAAGTTAACTCGCTCAAAAAATGTAATCGCAAAACTATACATATTTTAGTTATCTCCAAACCTTTTACTGAAAAAAATTAGTGGAAATTGCAATTTCTACTTTGCAATTTTAATATCTTACGATTTATGAGGCAATATTCAGGGAAAATGCTTAAATTTGTCCCCAAATTAACTTATTCAGAAAAGTGGCTAGAAAGAAGAAAGAACTTCCATTATTAGAGAAGATAACCATAACAGATGTAGCTGCCGAAGGAAAAGCTTTGGCGAAAGTGAATGACCTGGTAGTATTTGTGCCTTATGTAGTGCCCGGTGATGTGGTGGATTTACAAGTGAAGCGTAAGAAAAATCATTATGCAGAAGCTGTGGCTGTGAAATTCCATGAGTATTCTCCTGTGCGTGCAGTACCCTTCTGCCAGCATTATGGTATATGTGGTGGTTGTAAGTGGCAGTGTCTGCCATATACAGAACAAATAAAGTATAAGCAAAAGCAGGTGACGGATAATCTGACCCGTATCGGCAAGATCGAATTGCCGGAAATTTCACCTATCATGGGGTCGGAAAAAACGGAGTTTTACCGTAATAAGTTGGAATTTACGTTTTCTAACAAACGTTGGCTGACAGAGGAAGAGGTAAAGGAAGATGTGAAGTACGATCAGATGAACGCCGTAGGTTTCCACATTCCCGGTGCATTTGACAAGGTACTGGCTATAGAAAAGTGCTGGTTACAGGATGATATCAGCAACCAGATACGCAATGCGATTCGTGACTATGCATACGAACACAATTATTCTTTCTTTAATCTGCGTTCTCAAGAAGGAATGCTTCGCAACTTGATGATCCGTACTTCGAGTACGGGTGAGCTTATGGTGTTGCTGCAATGCAAGATTGTGGAAGAGAGCGAAATGGATCTGATGAAGCAACTGCTGGCTTTCGTGGCAGAACGTTTTCCGCAGATTACTTCCTTATTATATGTAGTCAATAACAAATGCAATGATACCATTAACGATCTGGAGGTAATGGTGTTCAAAGGCAACGATCATATTTTCGAGGAAATGGAGGGGTTGCGCTTCAAGATAGGAGCAAAATCATTTTATCAGACTAATTCCGGACAGGCGTATAATCTTTATAAGGTGGCCCGTAATTTTGCCGGATTGACCGGTAAAGAATTGGTGTATGATCTTTATACAGGGACTGGAACCATAGCCAACTTTGTTTCACGCCAGGCAAAGAAAGTGATTGGTATCGAATATGTGCCTGAAGCAATAGAAGATGCTAAAGTGAATTCGGCAATTAATGGCATTGACAATACCTTATTTTATGCCGGTGACATGAAGGATATCCTCACTCAGGAGTTTATCAACCAACATGGTCGTCCTGATGTTATTATCACTGATCCTCCGCGTGCTGGAATGCACGATGATGTGATTAATACAATTCTTTTTGCTGAACCTCAGCGGATTGTGTATGTTAGCTGTAATCCTGCCACCCAGGCACGTGATTTGTCTTTGTTAGATGCCAAATACAAGGTGATGGCCGTGCAACCCGTAGATATGTTCCCTCATACGCATCATGTGGAAAATGTGGTGTTGCTGGAAAAAAGAGGATAATCCGGATAGTTCAATTATAAATTGTTTAAACAGTAAATAGAATTATGTCAAGAGGTAAGAATAGTGATTCCGGCAGACCAAAGGCGAGAAGTGTTGCCCGATATACTATATATAATGTGACGGAGCCCGCTGAACTGATGGATTTTCTGATGCGGAAAATGGCGGGAATCAGTCGTAGCAAGGTAAAGGCGTTGCTTGCCAACCGCGTGATTTTGGTAGATAATGTGATTACTACCCAATATAATTTCGCATTGAAACCAGGTATGAAAGTGCAGATATCCAAGGTGAAGAATAATCGTGAGTTTAAACATCCGATGCTGAAACTGGTATACGAGGATGCTTATATCTTGGTGGTGGAAAAGAAGGAGGGACTGCTTTCTGTCAGCACAGAACATCAGAAGGAGCGTACTGCACAACATATTTTGAATGAGTATGTAAAACGTTCACATCGTTTCAACCGCGTATTTGTAGTACATCGTCTGGACCGTGAAACTTCGGGGTTGATGATGTATGCCAAAGATGAAAAAACCCAGAATACTTTACGTGATAATTGGCATGATATTGTGACGGACCGCCGTTATGTGTCTATCGTTTCTGGTGATATGGAGAAAGATTACGGTACTGTAGAGTCTTGGTTGACCGACCGGAAATTGTATGTCAGTTCCAGTCCTGTAGATAATGGGGAAGGTAAGTTTGCGGTCACTCATTATAAAACAATAAAGCGGGCCAATGGATATTCATTGATGGAGTTGGATTTGGAAACAGGACGTAAGAATCAGATTCGTGTGCATATGTTGGATTTAGGTCACCCTGTTGTTGGTGACCGGCGCTATGGCAGTGAGTGTGATCCTTTAGGACGATTGGCGTTACATGCCTTCAAGTTATGTTTCTATCATCCGGTAACAAAAGAGTTGATGGAGTTTGAAACTCCTTATCCTACGGCATTTAAAGGATTAATGCAGAAAAAATAGAAAGTTTCTTCTGTTAAAATTAAATATAAGGCTTCTTTGCATTTATTTTGGGCAGAGGTTAAGAATAAAAAAGCAATATCCATCCATTTACCAAACTGTAGACGGATGGATATTGTTGTTTTTAGAGATTTGGCTGTTTCATTATTAAACTGCCTTTCTTAATGCAAGAATGGTCATGTAGTCCGATTTCCCAATGTTGTATTGATGAATAAAAAGGCTGAAATTCAAGATAAATTTGATTCAGCCTCTTTATTATTGTATCGGCGAAGTGATATTGAATAAAAGAGTTTTTTCAATAGATGTGATCATATAAAATCTCTAACGCACGTATGTCTACATGAAGCTACGCATATGTATGTACGGGTTTGTGCGTATGTATGTGAGTGTGAATCATATAAATCCCCCAAATATAAGGACGTTTTTAAAAAAGATCAAGAGCTTTTCAAATAACAACAGGAACTTTTTGGAAAAGATAACGAGCTTTTTTAAAAACGTTTTGATCTTTTTTATCGATATCGGAACTCTGTAAACTGCTATTTCGTGGAAGTACATCTCTTTCATATGCATTTTTGAAATGAAAAAGTCTGAAAGTACCCTGCTTTATATCAAACAGGAATACTTTATAAAAAAGAATATATAGTTGACAGCAAGCGTATTATGCGAAAATCTGCTTTAAAATATAGTGAGGGTATGAGGGCATAAGTGAGAGCAAATATTTTTACTATAATCATGTAAGCTATTTATAATTAGATTGTTATATGTAAAATGAGAGCATGAGGGCATAAGCATTCCAGAATAATAATGAGTATGATGTTGGTTTGCTGGAATAAAAAATGATACCGACTTATCACAAGCCGGTATCACGAAAAAATAATCACTTTATTATTTTGTAATCATCCAGCTTTGTGCGCTCACAAAGCACGGGGAATAAAAAGTTATTTATATACTAACACTGTAAACAACTACTTTCACAAGCTATTGTTTACTCACCTAATAAAAGGTAGCTTAACAAATATCACTTAATGTTCATTTTTTGTTTGACATTACAAAGGTAACACAAAAATTGAAAATTATACTATATAGTTCTAATAACGGATAATATTGCGGTAATTTAGGCGTTATTTGAGCCATTTATCTAACCAACTAAAGAAAGTGCGTTGCCATAACACCCCATTTTGCGGTTTCAATACCCAATGATTCTCATCCGGATATAATAAAAGTTCGGCCGGAACACCGCGCAATACAGCTGCATTGAACGCCGACATACCTTGTGAAGCAAGAATTCTATAATCCTTTTCACCGTGAATGCAGAGAATGGGAGTGTCCCATTTATCAACGAAACGATGGGGAGAGTTGGCAAAGGTACGTTGTGCCGTTGCATTGTTTTTGTCCCAATATGCACCACCCATATCCCAGTTGGCGAACCACATTTCTTCTGTTTCCAAATATTGCTGCTCCATATTGAATATACCATCGTGTGCGATAAATGCTTTAAAACGTTTGTCATGGTGTCCCGCCAGCCAATAGACGGAGAATCCGCCAAAGCTGGCACCTACGCATCCCAAACGATTAGTATCTACATATGGTTCTTTTGAAATATCATCTATGGCTGACAAATAGTCTTTCATACATTGACCTCCATAGTCACCGCTAATTTGTTCCAACCATTCCATGCCGAATCCAGGTAGCCCACGACGATTCGGAGCGATGATAATATAATCGTTGGCTGCCATAATCTGGAAGTTCCAGCGGTAGCTCCAGAATTGGCTGACGGGACTTTGCGGGCCACCTTCACAGAATAATAAAGTAGGATACTTCTTGTTTGCGTCAAAATTGACGGGATAGATCACCCATGAAAGCATTTGCTTGCCATCGGTAGTTTTGGTCCATCTTTCCTCCACTTTGCCCAAATTCAGCTGTTTAAAGATGTGATCATTCTCGTGTGAGAGTTGCGCCACTTGCCCGTCGGCAGGAGTGAGGGTGTAGATTTCATCGGCGGCACTGATAGAGTGACGTTTGGTAATTATTTTATCGCCTGCCATGGCTACTGATCCGTAGTCATACATGCCATCAGTCAGTTTTTTTATATCACCATTCAGATTGGCACTGTATACCATGCTGGTTCCATGCCATACACCGACAAAGTACAGACTTTGCGAATCATTGTTCCAGCAATAGTCATCTACGCCTGATTCAAAACTTTCGGTAACAAATGTCTTTTGACCGTCATCTAAATTGTAGATGCACAGGCGGTTCCGGTCACTTTCGTAACCATCGCGCTCCATGCTTTGCCATGCAATGTATTTGCCGTTGGGGCTGAATTTAGGATTGGTGTCATATCCTTTCATTTCATCTGTTCCATTCGAATCTTTTCCATTCGGTTTGCACAGGTTCAGTGTTGTGCCTTTTTCTATATTATAAAGGTATATATCCGAGTCGGTAGATACTGCGTATGCCAATCCTTGCTTTTTCCGGCTGGTGTAAGCTATTTGTTTAGAGTCGTTGCTCCAAGCCAGCTGCTCGATACCTCCGAAAGGTTTCATTGGAGCTTCAAACGGCTCACCTTCCATGATATCGGTGGCTGCTCCCATCATGTTACCATCAAAATCAGCGATAAAAGGATGTGGAATACTTTCTACCCACTCATCCCAATGTTTATACATCAGGTCGTTTACAATGATACCGCTGGCTTTGGGCAGGTCAGGGTAGAGGTCTACAGTGCGTTGGCCGTATTTTATTTGTGAGATGAAAAGAATCTTTTTGCCATCCGGTGAAAAAGAGAATCCTTCTATGTTTCCTTTGAAATCGGAAATGATACGGCGTTCCGTACCGTCAGGATTCATCTCCCAAATTTGGCTGCCACCACTTTCATTGCATAAGAATGCGATTTTTGTTCCGCCTTTTATCCATTGAGGCTCGCTTTCATTCCATGCTGTTTGAGTAAGCAGGGTGTTGTTCTTTCCATCGGCATCCATTACGTAAATTACATGATGGCTTTTGTTTTCGGGAACACTATAATAGGCTACGGTGTAGGCTATCTGTTTGCCATCGGGGGAAATACTCAGACTGCCTATGCGTCCCATTGCCCACAGGGCTTCGGGGGTAAGACGACCGTCTTTGATGGTGATTTCTTGCTTGCCTATAATGGGCTCGTAGCCCTGTCCTTCCTGTTTCACTTCGGTACAGGAAGAAGCTAGCATAAGTGCTGCTGCCATGATGGTTGCGCTTGATTTATTCATATCTAAAAATTGTTTTTGATGATTAACTGATTGCAAAAATACGTATAAAAGCCGGTGATGTGAAATGTTCCTGCATATTTGTTTTGTTTCTTTGTGTGTCTGTGGAAGGGTGTCTTTGCAAAGAAGAGCAAATATAGAGGTAACCGGCATATATAAAAAAACAGCAAAGACCGCTATTTTTTTATATATGCCGGTCTTCGCTGTTTTTTTAAGGAAGTGTAAACTCGTTATTTTTTCCCTTTATTCATTCTTTCTTGTTGCAGTCGTTCCTGCTCCTTTTGTAAAGCTTCCAGTTTAGCCATCAGTCCGCCACCCGGTTTGCCGCCATTCTTTTGGCTCTTCTTTTCTTTTCGGGCTTCCAACATGGCAAGGAGTTTCTTTTCATCAGTTGTTTTGCGCAGAATCACCATAGTGAGGATACCAATCAGTCCGGAAATGAAGTAATAGTAGTTCAAGCCGGATGAATAACCGTTGAAGATGAAAATAAACATGACTGGCATGATATACATCATTAGTTTCATACCCGGCATTTGCTGTTGTCCCATATCCTGCTGCTTCATGGTGTACATGGTGTTCAGAATATTGGTGATACTGAACAGCAAACAGAAGAGGCTTAAATGATTGCCCAGCAGAGGAATGTTGGTTCCCCAGTTGATAATATCATCATAAGTGGACAAGTCCGGGGCCCATAAGAAACTTTGTTGGCGCAACTCAATAGCGTTAGGCACGAAGAAGAATAAAGCCATGAATACCGGCATTTGGATCAGCATAGGCAAGCAACCTCCCATAGGGCTTACTCCGTATTTGCTGTAAAGTGCCATCGTTTCCTGCTGCTTTTTCAAAGCATCTTCTTTCTTGGGATATTTTGCGTTGATCTCGTTGATGTAGGGTTTCAGGACGCGCATCTTGGCAGAGGACATATATGATTTGTAGGTAGCCGGATAAACTAACACTTTGACGATAATCGTCATCAGCAGCAATACGACACCCATGCTCAGTCCCCACCCTGAGAGCCAATCAAACAAATTAATAGTGAACCAGCGGTTTACCCAGCGGATAATGGGCCAGCCCAAATAAACCAGGTCTTCCAGTTCCAAATCTTTTTGGGAAAGGCTTAGATCATTGCTGTTCAGCAAAGTCTTGAAATGGTTCGGACCGAAGTAGAACTGCATATCGGTAGGCTGCTTTCCGGTAGGATCAAAGAAAGTTGTCATGTCCGCGGTATAGTTCTTCATATATCCGCTTCCTTCCTGTTGGGGGGTAGAGGTTAGGGAAGCTTTATCAAAATCTTGATCGGCAATAAGTACGCTTGAGAAGAACTGATTCTTGAAAGCAATCCAATCCAAACGGTCGGTAACATCTTCTTTTGCTTCTTTCATTTCGTTCAGATAGTCTGAACTTTTTTCTACCGGCTTGTAGGTGAGCGAAGTATAGCGCTGTTCGAAACTGAAACCTTTTTCAAGCTGGCGTGCCCGTTGACGCCAGTTTATATTGACTGTGTTCAGGGCAGGAGGGAAGAAATTCTGCATGCCGTTTGCGCGAATAGTGAAATTCACCATGTAAGCATCCGGTAAAAGTTTGTAATCGAAATCTATATAGCCTCCATTGTTTGCTGCCAAACGCATAGTTACAGTGCTGTCTGTTACGTTGGTAGGTTGGAAATACATATCCTCGGTCAAAATATTTTCATTCTTTCCTTCGAAAGCGAAATTCATGCCCGAATCTTTTTCATCAAACAGCATCAAAGGCTTGCCGTCCTGTCCGTTATAATCTTTTAATATGGCTGCGCACACCCGTCCACCTTTATTGGTGAAAGTCAGTTTTACTACATTATTTTCCAGTGTCGTTAGCTGTTCCGTACCTTGGTTTGCGCCATAGAACATAGAGGTAGAGTCTAAATGCAATGTTGCATTCTGACTCTGTGCCGTGGCAGCCTGTGCCAGTCGTTCGGCCTCTTTTTGGGCTATCGCCTGAATGGAATCCTGATAATGTTTGGCACGTGCCATTTCTTCCTGGCTAGGACGGTTGTAGATGCTGAAGCCTATCACAACTGCACCAATCAGGGCGAATCCCACTAAAGTGTTTTTGTCCATTTTTACTTGTTTACCTTATTATATTATAATTCTCGTTTCTTATTTGTCTATTGCCGCTTTGATAAATGACAGGAATAAAGGATGTGGTTTCAATACTGTACTGCTGTACTCGGGATGGAACTGTACTCCGATGAACCATTTTAATGTCGGGATTTCAATTATTTCCACTAAATCGGATTCCGGATTGATACCCACGCATTTCATACCCGCCTTTTCGTACTCCTGCTTATAGTCATTATTGAATTCGTAGCGGTGACGGTGGCGTTCCTGTATGTGTTCGCTTTTATAGGCTTCAAAAGTCTTTGAGTGTTGGTCAAGGATACATTCATAGGCTCCCAGGCGCATAGTGCCGCCCATATTGGTGATAGCTTTCTGTTCTTCCATAATGTCTATCACGTTGTGTGGCGTTTTTTCATCCATTTCGCGGCTGTTGGCATCTGTATAACCTAGCACGTTACGGGCAAACTCAATAGCCATGCACTGCATACCTAGACAGATACCAAAAGTCGGTACATTGTGTGTACGTGCATATTTGATAGCAACGAACTTACCTTCTATGCCACGTTGTCCGAATCCCGGGCAGATGATGATACCATCCATATCCTTAATCTGCTCTTCTACATTAGCATCTGTCAGTTTCTCGCTGTTTATGAAGTGGATATCCGCTTTGCGGTCATTGTAAGTGGCGGCTTGTGACAAGGCTTCAAGGATAGATTTATAAGCGTCTTGCAAATCGTATTTACCAACCAATCCAATTTTTACTTTCTCAGTTGCCTTATGACGGCGATCTAGAAAATCTCTCCATGGACCGAGGGTTGGAGTTTCACCCACGGGCAATCCCATCTTTTGGAGAATGGTTACATCCAGTCCCTGCTCTTGCATACGCAAAGGTACTTCATAAATGGTGGGCATATCGATAGACTGCACCACAGCATTTTCATCTACGTTACAGAACAGAGCAACTTTCTTTTTCAAGTTTGTGCTCAATTCGTGCTCGGTACGCAATACCAATACATCTGGTTGAATACCAACAGATTGCAGCTCTTTTACAGAGTGCTGGGTAGGTTTGGTCTTCAATTCGCCTGCTGCAGCCAAATAAGGAACATAAGTAAGGTGTACGCACAACGCATTACGTCCCATTTCCCATTTCAATTGGCGGATACTTTCCAAATAAGGAAGTGATTCAATATCACCTACGGTACCACCGATTTCGGTAATGACAAAATCAAATTTATATTTGCTTCCCAATAATTTTACATTGCGTTTGATCTCATCGGTGATATGGGGGATAACCTGAATAGTCTTTCCCAAATAGTCACCACGGCGTTCTTTGTCAATAACACTTTTGTAAATACGTCCTGTTGTAATGTTATTGGCTTTAGTTGTCTGGATGCCCAAAAAACGTTCGTAATGTCCCAAATCGAGGTCGGCTTCGTGTCCGTCTACCGTTACATAACATTCACCATGTTCATAAGGATTCAAAGTTCCCGGATCAATATTGATATACGGATCGAACTTCTGAATTGTTACATTATAGCCTCTGGCTTGCAGTAATTTACCTATTGATGATGAAATAATACCTTTACCTAATGAGGAGGCAACACCACCAGTTACGAAGATATACTTAGTTTCTCCCACGACTTAATATTTTTAAATGTTATTTTCTTAATTATCAAAATCGCAATATTTATCAAAGTTGCAAAATTACAAAATCTTTTTCAATATTGTCGGATATGCTTTAAAAAATCATTTGATGAAACTGAATTTATCATTCGTTATTATATAAAGGAAACAGTTTTTGGGGAAAAGGAAAATTAAGTGTACTTTTGCACAAAACTAAAATTAGTATGAGAAAAAGTATATGTTTGGCTATAATACTTGCTGTATTCTGTATGGAAGAAGTGCCGGCACAGAAAATAGCCAAGACGAAAGAAAATCCGGCTGTGAAAGCCTATTCTGATTCATTGTCTGCATTAAGCGCATCTTATTTTGCTTATTTCAGGCTGTGGGATGATTTGAATATTCCGGCGCCCCGGCGGGTACGTCCTAATCCGGCTTTTTATAAGTTGTTTGTTCCGCCCACTTATTATGAAGCTCCTATAAAAGAAATTTTTGAAATAAAATGGAGTCCGGATACGAAAATAATGACAGCTGTCGATTCGCTATATATGGGAAAGCGTGACTCTGCATCTGCAGCTATATATCAACTGCCCGATTTGGAAACCTTGGCCGCTGCCGACCGTTGGTCGAATAATATATTAAGGAATTATTATTTGCAATATCCGGGCAGATTGGTGAATAACGAACTTTATTTGGCTGATTTGAAACCACTGGAAAATAATCAGATAGTAAAAAGACCAAGGAAAGAGAGAATCAAAAGTTTCCTTCAACCGGAAACACCGGTGGAAAGCTTGACTACGGATAATGAATTGTTGGTGGTACGCCCTAACTTTTGGACGCATAAGGGGAATGGGTATGTTCAGTTCACACAACATTATATTTCAGATAACTGGTATAAAGGTGGTGAAAGTACTAATGCGCTGTTGTCCGGCTTAGTGCTGGAAGCTAATTTTGATGACCGCCAGCGTATAGAGTTTGAAAATAAGCTGGAAATAAAATTGGGTTTTGTTACAGCACCGTCAGATACAGTGCATAAGTATAAGACGAATGCCGACTTGCTTCGTTTAAGCAGTAAACTGGGTGTAAAAGCCTTCAAAAACTGGTATTATACTTTGGCGGGCGAGTTCAAGACTCAGTTCTTTGGAAATTATAAGACGAATACGAATGATATGATTTCTAATTTTCTGTCTCCCGCCCAATTGGATATAACCCTCGGTATGGACTTTAAGCAGAATAAGAAGAATTATTCATTGTCTTTGTTGGGATCTCCACTGGCGTATACTTTTATGTATATCAGCAATGATAAGATAACTGATCCGGGTGCTTTTAATGTGGATCCGGGGCATAAAACAGCGAATCTCTTCGGTTCGAAATTTACAGGTAATCTGACTTGGACAATTATCCCCAGTATTGTGTGGGAGTCTAAATTGGAGTACTTTACAACTTATGACACCGTAATTGCCAGTTGGGAAAATACATTTAATTTTGTGTTGAACCGTTATTTGTCTACTAAGTTGTTTGTTCATGCGCGTTATGATGACGGTGTGACACTGACAGAAGATAACAAGAGTTATTTCCAGTTGCAGGAATTGCTTAGTTTTGGTTTGAATTATACTTGGTAAGAAAGGAGAGTGTAAGCGATATCGATGGAGAACCAATAAAAACACGGATGCCGTAGAATTTGATATTCTGCGGCATCCGTGTTTTTATTGGTTCTCCATTTTATTTATGTTCACCCAGCAATGTTTGTACAATTCTTTCTGCAGCGTGTCCATCCCAACGTTCCGGCAAATGTCCCTTCTGCCATTCTCCTTTATTCAGAATGTCAAGGACGTCTGCCAGGATTTCAGAGCTTTCCCCCACCAGCCGGTTTGTGCCGATTGTCACTGTTTCGGGATGTTCTGCATACGTGCTTAATGTCATGCAGGGGATTCCTAAAAAAGTAGCTTCTTCCGCTACATTGCCCGAATCTGTAATGATACCCCAGGCATGGTTCACTAAATATCCGAATGACAAATAAGGTTGCGGTGGTAATATATATAACCTTTCGGAAGTAATTCCTAAAGCAGACAGCTTGTTTTTTACATATGTATGGAGCGGCGCCACGATCGGCTTGTCTGTTTTTTCCAGTATAGTGCGGAAGATGGCTTTCAGTGTTGTGTCCTTGTTTAGCAATGAATGTTTGTTCAATGTTAGCAAGAGGTATTCTTTTTCTTTCAGTCCCATAATGGAGAACGCTACCGGGCGCTGTAAACGGGTACGGTTATAACGCAGCGTATCAATCAGGATGTTTCCTACAAAATGTACATGTGCCTGTTCGGTTCCTGTTTGATTCAGATTGCGGTTGGCTACCATTCCGGCCGTGAACAGATAATCGGACAAGCCATCTGTTATCATGCTGTTCACTTCCTTTGGCATATCCATATCGAAAGAGCGGGTTCCGGCCACTAGATGAGCGACTTTTATCCCTTTCTTTTTAGCTACGATAGAGCACGCCATAGTAGGAGTCAGGTCATCCACTACAAGTACTACCTGTGCAGGATGCTGTTCCAGTTCGCGGGCGAAAGCTACCAATATACCTGCCATTCGCTGGAAAAAATCTGTATTATCTACATGCAGATATACATCGGGACGCGGCATATCCAGGTCTGTAAACAGAGAAGGTTCCAAACTTTTATCTTCGTCCGAACCTGTGTAGACCAGACGGGCAGTGATATTTTTTCCTGCTGCCTTTGCAGCCTTGATAGCACGCATTAATGGGGCAATTTTCATGAAATTGGGACGTGCACCTGCGATAATTGTTACTTTCATCTTATTTTAAGCTATTTTCTGAACACAAAAATACATTTTCTTATCGAATTTATTCGTTACTTTGCAGACAAATAACAACCATTATGCTAACATTTGTTCAAGTTTTAGATTTTATAGGCACGTTTGCCTTTGCCATCAGTGGTATCAGATTGGCGTCTGCCAAACAGTTTGACTGGTTTGGTGCATATGTAGTGGGTTTGGCAACGGCTATCGGAGGAGGTACTATCCGTGATGTGCTTCTAGATGTGACTCCGGGTTGGATGACCGACCCTATATATTTAATATGTACAGGACTTGCATTGTTTTGGGTAATTGCTTTCGGCAAGTATCTGATTCATATGCATAACACTTTTTTCCTGTTCGACAGCATCGGTCTGGCACTATTTACAGTAGTGGGAGTAGGCAAAAGTATTGCTCTCGGATATCCTTTTTGGGTAGCTATAATCATGGGTAGTATCACTGGGGCCGCAGGTGGTGTGCTCCGCGATGTTTTTATTAATGAAATTCCGCTTATTTTTCGTAAAGAAATTTATGCAATGGCCTGTGTGGTGGGGGGATTGGCCTATTGGATATGTGATCTGTTTGGTCTGGAAGCCTTTATTTGCCAGATAATAGGAGGTAGTACTGTGTTTTTGGCGCGTATTTTAGCTGTTAAATATAGTATCTGTTTACCAATTTTAAAGGGGGAACAACGCTAAATAGCACCTGAAAACTATCAAAACAGGGGGTAAAAACTGATAAATGACGGTTTTTACCCCCTATTTTGATAGTTTTTTCTTTGACACCTATTTAAAATGCGCTATCCTTGCATTACCGAGAGCATGGAAAAAGAATATGAACCTAAACTGAAAGACTTATGAATAGCGTTAGTTTTAAAAAGAACCTGCTGGGTGTGCAAGAAGAATTACTTCGGTTTGCATACAAACTCACAGCCGACCGTGAGGAGGCTAATGACCTGCTACAAGAAACTTCATTGAAAGCGCTGGATAATGAAGACAAGTATATCCCCGATACAAACTTTAAGGGATGGATGTATACCATTATGCGTAACATCTTTATAAACAATTATAGGAAAATAGTGCGTGACCAGACATTTGTGGACCATACAGACAATCTCTACCATTTAAGTATGCCTCAGGATTCCGGCTTTGATAGTACCGAGGGAGCTTATGACATGAAAGAAATACATCGTATAGTCGGTTTGCTTCCTAAAGAATACCGTATTCCATTCGCTATGCATGTGTCGGGATTTAAATATCGTGAGATTGCCGAAAAGCTGGGATTGCCGTTGGGTACTGTAAAAAGCAGAATTTTTTTTACCAGACAACGCTTGCAGGGACAGCTCCGTGATTTTGTATAATCCAAGGGGGAAAATTATCAAAAAGGTAGAGTGAAATTCTTTTGCTCTGCCTTTTTTGTTTTTGTTGGTTTACAATATGATATTAAACATGTTTTTGGAAGCTAAAAAACAGCTTCGAATATTAACTTTATTTTTATTCATTTGTTATCTTTGCAAAAGGACAAGACACCTTTAAATCAAGTAATAATTATGAAAAAAGAAATCAAATTCAGTTTGGTCTACCGCGATATGTGGCAGTCATCAGGGAAGTACCAGCCCAGAGCTGATCAGTTAGCCAAAATTGCTCCTCTAATCGTTGAAATGGGGTGTTTTGCCCGAGTCGAAACTAATGGAGGTGCTTTTGAACAAGTGAACTTGCTATATGGTGAGAATCCTAACAAGGCAGTGCGTACATTTACCAAGCCTTTACGTGAGGCGGGTATTCAGACGCATATGTTGGACCGTGGTTTAAATGCATTGCGAATGTATCCTGTTCCAGCTGATGTACGTCGGTTGATGTATAGGGTAAAACATGCGCAAGGAGTGGATATTACTCGTATTTTTTGTGGTTTGAATGAAGTTCGTAATATTATTCCTTCCATAAAATATGCTAAAGAAGCGGGGATGATTCCTCAAGCCACTCTTTGCATCACTTATTCTCCTGTACATACGGTGGATTATTATTCTTATATTGCCGACCAGTTAATAGAAGCGGGGGCACCCGAAATCTGTTTGAAAGATATGGCAGGTATCGGCCGTCCTGAAATGTTGGGGCAGTTGGTGAGAAATATCAAAGATAAACATCCTGAAGTCATTGTACAATATCATGGACATTCCGGTCCTGGGTTATCTATGGCATCTATTTTGGAAGTTTGTGAGAATGGTGCGGATATCATTGATGTCGCTATGGAGCCGTTGTCATGGGGAAAAGTGCATCCTGACGTAATTTCTGTACAGGCTATGTTGAAAAATGCAGGTTTTCAGGTACCTGAAATCAATATGAAGGCTTATATGAAAGCGCGTAGCATGACGCAGGAATTTATTGATGGTTTTTTGGGATATTTTATTGATCCTACCAACAAACATATGTCTTCCTTGCTGCTGGGATGTGGACTTCCCGGTGGCATGATGGGTTCAATGATGGCCGATCTGAAAGGGGTGCATTCGGGCATCAATCTGATTCTGAAAGGACAGGGAAAGGAACCTATGAGTTTGGATGATTTGGTAGTGATGCTGTTTGAAGAAGTGGAATACGTATGGCCGAAATTGGGATATCCACCTTTAGTAACACCGTTTAGCCAATATGTGAAGAATGTGGCTTTGATGAATGTTATGCAATTGGTGAAGGGAGAGGAGAGATGGACGATGATTGATAACCATACATGGGATATGATTTTGGGAAAAAGTGGAAAATTGCCGGGTGCGTTGGCTCCTGAAATAATCGAACTGGCGAAAAGTAAAGGCTACGAATTCACTGATGAAGATCCTCAGGTGAACTATCCTGATGAGCTGGACAAGTACCGTAAGGAGATGGATGATAATGGATGGGAATATGGTGAGGATGAGGAAGAGTTGTTTGAACTGGCTATGCATGACCGGCAATACCGTGATTATAAATCGGGTGTAGCCAAGAAACGTTTTATGGATGATTTACAACGTGCTCAGGATGCGGCTATGGTAAAAAGTGGCTTCGATGAGGAAACGATCCGAAAATATAAGCGTGCTAAGGCAGATCCTATTATTGCACCGGATAAGGGGCAGATTTTATGGGAAGTTTCCGTGGAAGGTCCTTCTATGGCACCGTTTGTCGGACGGAACTACCAGCATGATGAAGTGTTCTGTTATATTTCCACTCCGTGGGGAGAGTATGAAAAGATTTTTGCTAATTTTACAGGACGTATTGTAGAAGTTTGCGCCCAACAAGGAGCTGTAGTTAATAAAGGTGATGTTATAGCTTATTTGGAAAGAACAGAGTTTACTGCATGATTTAAAGGTGCTATATAGCTTTTTTATCCGCTATGGCAAGTGTTGAATTTGTCATGGCGGATGTTTTTATCTTTTCATTCTTTTAAAATTTGCATTCATTCAGTTATGTGTTATCTTTGTTGCCATGCAGAAAAAACAGGTAGATAAGAAAAAATATATGAGAAAGCTGTATCCGTGGTTGCTGGGAATGATTTTAGGAATAATGCCTTGTATCGTTTCAGCATCAGAAAATGACAGTATAAAAGTCGAGAGTCTGCTTCAAAAAGCTGCCCGGTTGCCGGCCGATAGTTGTAGGATATTGTTTTTTGCCCAAAATCTATTAGGGGTTCCATACGTAGCGAATACATTGGATGGGACAGATGAAGAGAGATTAGTTGTTCATTTGGATAAGGTGGATTGTACCACATTAGTTGAAACAGTACTTGCATTGAGTCTCGCTGACAAGTATGGGAAAAGTGACTTTGAAAGTTACAAAAAAGCGTTGCTGTGTATCCGCTATCGGAATGGAAAACAAGCCGGTTATGTCTCGCGTTTACATTACTTCAGTGATTGGATTAAGGATAACGAACAGAAAGGAATTGTACATGAACGTACAGGGGAATTAGGGCTTGCTGTATCACAAATCTTGAATTTGGATTTTATGTCCACACACTCTGACAATTATCATCGGTTGAAAAATAATCCTTCCATGATATCCCAGATGATTGAAATAGAGAGAAAATGGAAAAATGTTCCTGTTTCTTATATTCCTAAAACAAGTCTGAACGTTTCTTCTGAGGAGTTGGACATAAAGAATGGGGATATCATAGCGATTACTACCAATATAAAAGGGCTGGATGTGGTGCATACAGGATTTGCCTGTTGGGTGGATGGTAAATTGCATTTGCTTCATGCTTCATCGGTCATGAAGAAAGTTATTCTAGATTCTCAGACTCTCTTTGAATACTCTAAAAATAAGAAAGCCCACACGGGGGTGCGGGTTATTTCTTTTTCTTCTTTGAAACCGTAGAGGACGTATCTTGTTTGGGCGGAAATGTAGGGACGCATTTCATAAGATAAAGTATCTTCTTTTGTCTTTTAAGCATGTAGTTGCCAGGTCTGCTTGAATTGAATTTGCGAGGATTGGGAAGGCTGGCTGCAATTAGTGCGCATTCTTCCGGTGTCAGTTTGCTGGCATTCTTGTGAAAGTGTTCACGAGCTACTGCTTCGGCACCATAGATACCATTTCCCATTTCTATAGAGTTCAGATAGACTTCCATAATCCGTTCCTTGTTCCAAAATAGTTCTATCAAGGTGGTGAAATACACTTCAAGTCCTTTCCTGATCCAAGAAGAAGCAGGCCACAAGAAAATGTTTTTGGCTGTCTGTTGGCTGATAGTACTGGCACCTCGAGGGCGTTTTCGGTTCTTGTTTTCTTTTAAGGCTTTCTCTATTTCTTTGAAGTCAAAACCATTATGCTCGGCAAAGCGATTGTCTTCAGAGGCAATAACAGCCATAGACAGATGAGGGGATATGTTTTCTTTAGGTAGCCAAGAGTGTTTCCACTTTATATCTTCTCCATGAATGATTTGCTGGGTAGTACGGATAAACATCAACGGGGTAAAGTAAACTGGAATAAATCGTAAAACGATAACTGCGAGAATGGAAGAACCAAAGAAAAAAAGCAGCAGATTGCGGATGAATTTTAAAATCTTTTTTTTCATGCTTGTGTATTAAAACCAATTTCGGGCAGAAATAACCTGTCCGAAATTGGTTTATTTTATATGTTATTCCAATGTTGTGACCGTTGGTTCGGGCGTATTGGATACGCTCTACAATAACGTTCATCGATATCATTTCAGTGTTCCTGCTTCCGCTTGCTGAATCATCTGTTGGCTGGCATACATATATACTTCTACACGACGGTTCTGCTGGCGTCCCTCGGCTGTGTCATTATTACCTATCGGATCTGCTTGACCTAAGCCTTCTACGGACTTGATCTGGGAATTACTTACACCGCAACCCAACAGATAACTAGCCACACTTTGAGCGCGTTCTTGTGACAGATTGAGGTTTTTTTGGATACTTTGTTCAGCTGTACTGTTTCTCCAGCCCTGGTTGTCTGTATATCCATAAATGGATACATCCATATCTCTGTTCTGGTTCAATACGTTGTTTGCAAACTTACTCAAGGCTGATTTCGCTTGTGCACTCAAGGCTGCATTTCCTGTATTGAAGAGAATACCGGAATCAAAAGTAACTTTTACAGCCTGAAGGCCATTGTTATCTGTTACTTGTTCTACCTGTGCTCCTTGGATTTGAGCAGCTTCTTCTGCTGCTTTATCCATTTTTTTCCCAATTAACACACCGGCACCTGTACCTACTGCCGCACCTACTGCCGCACCAATAGCCGCACCTTTACCATGTCCGGCTATTCCGCCGATAATTGCTCCCAATGCTGCACCGCCGCCGCCGCCGATCAGACCGCCTTTAGCGGTATTATTCATGTTACCACATCCACTGAATACTAATGTAGCACTCAGTAATAAAGCCATAATTTTAGTCTTTTTCATAATCATGTTCATTTTAATATATTAATGACTTAATGCAAAAATTGTTCATTAAACGGCCTGATAATTTAAAGCTTTCTTCTTGATAAGCATAAACCAGATCAGACAAATAATTCCTTTCATAGTGCTAGTGATGCTTATGCTCCACCAAATACCCGGCAAACCCCAGCCCCATGATACAAACAACAGTGCCATCGGGATGCGCAGATAGTTACAGGTGACGCTGATTACGGCAGGAGGCATGGTGCGCCCCATTCCATAAAATACGCCCTGTATGGTAATTTCCAGCATCATAAATAGTTGCGAGTATCCGTCAATACGTAGAAAGACACCACCGGTTTCGTAAGCTGCTTTTTCAGGAACAAAGATAGAAAATATTTCGTTTCCATAACATATAAAAAGGAATGTGCAGAAAGATCCGAATATAAATGTCATCCATAAAGTGGTGCGATAGGCTTTCAGCACACGGGAGATTTGCCGCGCTGCATAATTCTGAGCTACAAAGGCACTGAGAGCTGTAGAAAAGCCTTGGGAGGTGTTCCAGGTGATAGCTTCGATTTGTCCTCCGGTGGTGAGTGCCATCAGCCCTAAATGACCACCTTGTTCTGTGGCGGTTTTTCCGAGAAACATATTGACGAAAGCGAATAATGTATTGAGTGCCGCTACCGGTAATCCTATTTTCAAAATGTGACGTGTATATTGTTTTTTCAGTTTAGTAAATAACCGAAAATCATCCCATAATATTTTCTTTTGTTTCAATTGATAGATAAACAGTATGCATACCGTAGCTTCGGCCAGCCAAGTGGCAATTGCTGCTCCCGTAGTTCCCCAGCTTAAACCAAAGATAAAGATAGGATCCAGTATTATATTTGTAATCAGTCCGATACCGTTAATGGAAAAAGGTATTTTGCTTCGTCCGGCGGCATTGAATATCCCTGTAAAGGCAGCTGATAAAAAGACGAATGGAAAGGCGGTTGCTATAATCCGTAGATATTCCACAGCCATCTTGGCTATATGAGGTTCTAGTTCATAGATACTGATAATAGGGGTGGCAAAGATAAATAACAATGCTCCCCAGCTCAATGATATAAGTAAGGACAAGGTAAGATTATGTGATGCGAACGCACGGGCAGCTTGCTCGTTTTGTGCCCCGATGGCTTGTCCTACGCTGACTTCCGAACCTACTTTGTTCAGAAGAGAGATAGATGTGGACATCCATGTAAGAATTCCTACCGAACCTACGGCGGCTATTGCCTCACTTCCTATTCTTCCTACCCAAGCCATGTCGGTCAGACTATATGCCATTTGTATGAATGAAGTAGCCATAATGGGCATTGCCAAAGTAAACAATTGCTTTAGGATAGGGCCTTGAGTCAGATTCTTAGTTCCTTTCATTCGTCATTAACGGATAAATTGTCTGCAAAGGTAGAAATTTATACTGATTTCTGTGGGGAATGCTGATAAAAATACTTTTCTATTACTCTTTTTAAATGGTCTGGATGTTTCATAAAAAACTTTGAAGTTCTTGAAGAAGGATAAAGCTTTTTCAAAAACTCCAAAGTCTTTTATGAGTATATTGATAGAAGTCGTTGATTAGTAAGCGAAAATAGGATATTTCTTCATTGTTTCGTTTACGCGTGCACGAACTTGTGCAATTACTTCTTCATTGTCTACGTTTGAAAGAACTGTCTCAATCATTTCGGCGATTTCCAACATCAAGTCTTCTTTTGCTCCGCGAGTTGTGATAGCGGGAGTTCCCAAACGGATACCTGAAGTTTGGAAAGCAGAACGGCTGTCAAATGGGACCATGTTCTTGTTTACAGTGATATCAGCAGCAACCAATGCTTTTTCTGCTACTTTGCCTGTCAGATCAGGGTATTTGGTACGCAGGTCTACCAGCATGGAGTGGTTGTCTGTACCACCGGAAACGATCGTAAAGCCACGGTCAATCAAAGCCTGTGCCAATACGGCTGCATTCTTTTTTACTTGTGTTTGATATTCTTTGTATTCCGGCTGTAAACATTCACCGAATGCAACAGCTTTGGCTGCGATGACATGTTCCAACGGGCCACCTTGTATACCAGGGAATACAGCAGAATCCAAAAGTTGTGACATCATCTTGATTTCACCTTTTGGAGTTTTCTTGCCCCATGGGTTAGGGAAGTCTTTACCCATCATGATGACACCGCCACGAGGGCCACGAAGGGTTTTATGGGTTGTTGAAGTGACGATATGAGCATATTTAACCGGGTTGTCCAACAGTCCGGCAGCAATCAGTCCGGCAGGGTGGGCCATATCGATCATCAGGATGGCTCCCACTTTATCTGCGATTTCACGCATACGTTTGTAGTCCCACTCGCGAGAATATGCAGAACCGCCACCGATAATCATTTTGGGTTTTTCACGTAATGCGATTTCTTCCATCTGATCGTAATCTACACGACCTGTTTCTTTGTTCAGGTTGTATTCACACGGAGTATAAATAATTCCGGATGTGTTAACCAATGAACCATGTGACAAGTGACCACCATGGGCCAAATTTAATCCCATAAATTTATCACCCGGATTCAAAACGGCCAAAAATACAGCAGCATTAGCCTGTGCTCCGGAGTGAGGTTGTACATTAGCCCATTCTGCTCCAAATATTTGTTTCAGTCTGTCGATAGCGATTTGTTCGCTCTGGTCTACCACTTCGCAACCGCCATAGTAGCGCTTGCCGGGATACCCTTCAGCATACTTGTTGGTAAGGCAAGAACCCATGGCTTGCATTACTTGGTCACTAACAAAGTTTTCGGATGCGATCAGCTCGATACCTTTGAGCTGGCGTTGATGCTCTTTTTCGATAATGTCGAAAATCAAATCGTCTCTTTTCATTTCTTTTTATAATAAGTTTATGTGCGATATTCGATTCTGAGTTCACAAAGTTAAGTAATTTTAGAATATAAGGAAATTATTTAGAGGAAAATATTTGGTGAGGTTACGGAAAAAAGATATATGACTTTCTTTTTGTCGTGTAGTAAGGTCTGAAGCTGCTGAAAGAGTTGAAGATAAGGGCGTTTTGAGGAAAGAAAAGGATATAAATGTGGCATTATGATATCTACTTAGAGAAAGCTTCCTACTTTAGAAAATAACTCCTAGCGAGAAACTTAGTACATTGCGGTGCCGGTTAATGAAGATACCTTTTTCTTGGGATATTATTCCATTTGTGTCTTTTTCATAAATGATTGATTTGGAGATATTGGTGAGTCCGATTTCATACCGGAAATCAAAGAATATATTAGCAATATTTACTCCTAATCCGATAACAGAACTTATATTAATGGGGTGTAATTCTTCTTTTATACCAGAATATCCAAATCCTTCAAACTCTTCGGAAGTCTTATGTTTCCATACATATTCCAGTTTGGGACCAATAAAAAGTGCCATGCCGTAAGGCCTGCTTTTTACAAAACTATAACCATATAATATAGGTAGCTCCAAAGAGTGAATCGTGCTGTTCAGTTTAGCAAGCTCGGGAAGGGTGTTTTCTTTATTTTGATTTTTATTGAAAGCTATTTCACCTTTATAAATATTATACATAATTTCGGGTTGGATGAAATGCCTTTTCATGTGCACCCGAAAAAACATGGCGGCAAAATAGCCTACTTTATAATTATTTTGCACATCTTCCATTCGTTCTCCATCTAGTTCTAACCGACTGGTAAAATACATGGAAGAGTTGAAGCCTCCTTTTATTCCCACATTGATCTTAGGTTCCTCTTTCAGACCATTCTTTATTCCTTGTGCTGTAACGAACAGGGCAGGAAGTAATAAAGCGATTAATAAAAGGAGTTTCTTCATGAGATATTTTTAGGATTTTTCCTTGGTCTGTGATCTGTTCTTTTCTACAGACCAGCCAAACTTCCCGATTTTCGGTCCTAGTTCAAAATATCCGCCATGAACATAGACTAACGGGTTAGCTTCGGATAATTCGAATTTTCCTGTTTCCGCATTCAGGTATTTATCGTCGGCTTTTACATTTACCACATCGGCTATGAACATATCATGAGATCCTAGTGAGATGATTTCCTTTACTCTGCATTCTATACAGAGCGGGGATTCTTCGATGATGGGAGCACTGACTATTTTTGCTTTTCCCGGGGTCAGCTTCATTTCTTCAAATTTATTATAATCTTTGCCCGAACGCACTCCGCACCAGTCGGTAGCGAACGCCATGCTTTTGGTAGTAAGGTTGATGACGAATTCCATATTCCGTTTCAGAATGGGATAGGAATGGCGTTCCGGACGCACGGATATATAACACATGGCGGGGTTGGTACAAATAGTACCTGCCCATGCCACTGTGATAATGTTATATTCTTCTTCCGTACTTCCGCAACTTACCAGTAGGGCCGGAAGAGGGTAAATCATAGTTCCCGGTTTCCAGTCTTGTTTCATATTCATTACAGTAGTTTGATACCTTCTTTACTTTGTTCCTTTTCGCAGTAATGACATTTCAAGATTCCATGTTCTTTGTCAATTACATGAAACAGGGTGGTCATTGGCTCATTGTTGGTGATACATTTGGGATTGGCGCATTTTACGATGCCACGTAATTCCTCAGGCATCAGGACTTGTTTCTTCTCTACCACCTCATAGTCACGGATAATGTTCAGTTTTACATTCGGGGCTACTACAGAAAGGCGGCTTATTTCCTCATCAGTAAAAAAGCGGTCGGCCACTTTTATAATTCCTTTTTTGCCTAATTTTTTGCTCTCGAAGTTGTTTCCGATGGTTATGTTAGAGTCAGAATCCTGCAAGCCCAATAGGGCGACTACAGTAAACAATTTATCGGAAGGTATATGGTCTATAACAGTGCCGTTTTTCAAAGCGGCTACCTGCAATGCTTGTTTATTATCGCTCATCTTCATTTTTGTTTTTACTTTTTTGCATCTTCTATAACATCATTCAAGGTTATGCCCAATACATCACAAAGGATGGCCTGGCGCGCATAAAGTCCGTTTTGTGCCTGTTGGAAATAGTAAGCTTTCGGATTCTCATCCACATCGTAAGCTATTTCGTTGACGCGGGGCAGAGGGTGCAGGATACGCAGATTGGGGCGGGTATGCTCCAGCATCTTATTCCTTAATATATATACATCTTTCACACGTTCATATTCCATCAGGTCGGTGAAACGTTCGCGTTGTACACGGGTCATGTAAAGAATGTCGGCGTCAGCAATGGTTTCTTCGTTAAAGTCTGTGTACTCTTTGTATTTAATATGGTGCTCCTTGCAGTAGATTTTATATTCTTCAGGCATTTTCAACTCTTCCGGAGCGATGAAATGGAAAGTGGGGTTGAAATGACGCATAGCCATCAGCAAAGAATGAACAGTTCGTCCGTATTTCAAGTCGCCTACTAGATAGATGTTTAAATTTTCAAGCGTTCCCTGTGTTTTGTATATGGAGTAGAGGTCTAGCATGGTTTGTGACGGATGTTGGTTGGCTCCGTCTCCGGCATTGACAATGGGCACCGGGGCGACTTCGCTGGCATATCTTGCGGCACCTTCCAGAAAATGGCGCATTACGATGATGTCAGCGTAATTGCTTACCATCATGATGGTATCTTTCAATGTTTCTCCTTTTGAAGAACTGGTTACTTTGGGATCGGTAAATCCGATAACGCGGGCTCCCAGTCTGTTTGCAGCGGTTTCAAAACTGAGTCGTGTACGGGTGGAGGGCTCAAAGAAAAGGGTGGCAACAACTTTGCCGTCCAAGATTTTACGGTTAGGCTTCTTTTCAAACTCTTTTGCCATCTCCAAAAGGTAGAGGATTTTCTCTTTCGAGTGTTCGGCAATAGTAACTAAACTTCTATTTTCCATATTGGCTTGTATTTATAATTACAATTTATACGGAGTGTAAAGGTATGAAAAAAAAATAAATGAGCGAAGAATTAAAAGATATTTCGTTGAACTTTGTTAGAAACACATTCTATCTCAAAGTTTTTCCTTACTTTTGTACCGTTAATTACTAGAAAATGTCATGAGGAAGAAATTTATATACGTGCTTTGGGCTCTTGTAGTCGGCGTACTGTTAGTTATAGCGCTTATATTCACCGCAATAGCGAAAGGATGGATTGGATATGTACCGCCTATTGAGGAATTGGAAAATCCGAATTTAAAGTTTGCAACCGAGATTATATCCGATGACGGCAAGATGCTGGGTACTTGGTCACTTAGTAAGGAGAATCGTGTTTTTGTAGGTTATGACCAGCTTTCATCGAATCTGATTCGTGCGCTGATTGCTACCGAAGATGAACGTTTTGCAGAACATTCCGGCATTGATGCCCGTGCGTTTGTCCGTGCTTTGGTGAAACGGGGAGTGATGATGCAGAAGAATGCCGGTGGGGGTAGTACCATAACCCAGCAGTTGGCAAAACAATTCTATTCACCTACGGCAGATAATGTGATGGAACGTCTGTTGCAGAAGCCCATTGAATGGGTAATAGCTGTTCAGTTGGAACGCTATTATACAAAGGAAGAGATTCTGACTATGTATCTTAATAAGTTCGATTTCTTGAATAATGCAGTAGGTATCAAAACAGCTGCCAATACTTACTTCTCGAAAGAACCGAAAGATTTGAGCATTGAGGAAGCGGCTACTTTGGTTGGTATGTGTAAGAATCCGTCTCTTTATAATCCGAAACGTTTTAATGAACGTTCACGTGGACGGCGTAATGTGGTGCTTGGCCAGATGCGGAAGGCGGGATACCTGACTGATGCGGAAACTGATTCATTAAAGGCGTTGCCTCTCGTCTTAAAATATCGTCGTGTGGATCATAAAGAAGGTTTGGCAACTTACTTCCGTGAATATCTGCGTGGAGTAATGACAGCCAAGGAGCCGAAGAAAAGTGATTATCGCGGATGGCAGATGCAGAAATATTATGAAGATTCATTGGCATGGAAAACGAATCCGCTTTTCGGCTGGTGTGCTAAAAACAAGAAGAAAGACGGTACCAACTACAATATTTATACAGACGGTCTTAAGATCTATACCACTATTGATTCACGTATGCAGAAATATGCGGAAGAGGCTGTTTATGAACATGTGGCGCAATACTTGCAACCTCGTTTCTTCAAGGAAAAACGGAAAAAGAAAACAGCTCCGTTTACTAATCAGTTGACAGAGGAGGAGGTGAATACCATCATGACCAGGGCTATGAAACAGACTGATCGTTATCGTATTATGAAAGAAGCCGGATGCTCGGAAGCGGAAATAAAGAAAGCGTTTAATACTAAATACGAAATGTCTGTATTTTCTTACGAGGGAGAGAAGGATACCATTATGACTCCGATGGATTCTTTGAAATATTATAAATTCTTCCTTAGGGCGGGATTTATGTCTATGGATCCCTTGACAGGTCATGTGAAGGCGTATGTGGGTGGTCCTAACTATAATTATTTCCAATATGATATGGCGATGGTGGGGCGTCGCCAAGTAGGTTCTACTATTAAACCTTACGTGTATACTTTGGCTATGGAGAACGGTTTCTCTCCCTGTGATCAGGTGCGTTACGTAGAGCAGACATTGATAGATGAGAACGGGCGTCCATGGTCACCACGTAATGCCAGCAAAAAGCGTTATGGAGAAATGGTAACTATCAAATGGGGATTGGCTAATTCGGATAATTGGGTAACGGCTTATTTGATGGGGAAACTTAATCCTTATCAGTTGGTTCGTCTGATTCATTCATTCGGTGTGCAGAACAAACAGATAGACCCCGTAGTATCACTCTGTCTGGGACCTTGTGAAATTTCTGTAGGGGAGATGGTCAGCGCTTATTCAGCATTCGCAAACCGAGGTATCCGTACAGCACCAGTATTTGTAACCCGTATTGAGGATAATGAAGGTAATGTATTAGCGAATTTCACTCCGCAAATGGATGAGGTGATTAGTGAGACCAGTGCTTACAAAATGCTGGTTATGTTGCGTGCGGTCGTTAATGAGGGTACCGGTGGACGTGTACGCCGTCTGTATGGCATTACTGCTGATATGGGGGGGAAGACAGGTACAACCAACCGTAACTCTGACGGTTGGTTTATGGGATTCACTCCCTCATTGGTGTCCGGCGTATGGGTAGGCGGTGAAGAACGTGATATTCATTTTGATACGATGGTAGACGGGCAGGGGGCTGCTATGGCGCTTCCTATTTGGGGACTTTATATGCAGAAAGTCTATAAAGACAAGAGCTTGGGATATTCTCAGGATGAGAAATTCAATATTCCTGATGACTTTGACCCTTGCAAAGATACCTTAATAGATGAAACTTCGGTAGAAGAAACCGGAGGTTTGGATAATATATTTGAATAATTGAAAGATTTATCAATAAAAAAGTCTGTTTGCAAGGAAAAGCAAACAGACTTTTTTTATTGATATACCTTTTATAAAAGGTGCTTTCTCTACTTGGTGTTGTGGAAAATAATTTATGTAAAAATAGTGAAAACCCTTGCTGTTTCGTAAGAAAATACTATATTTACAAAAAGAAAATCTTTACCTTATGAAGATAGGAGGTAATTATGGATAGAGATGTAACTCTGTATCAGATAACTAATGTTATGGCCGAGAGAGTTTTCCAAAAAATAGATAACTTCAATAAAGGCCGTAGAGAAGATGCGGGATATTATGCAATCAGTGTTTCTACCCCTTACCGATCATATTATGCATTATGGCGTATATTTCCGGACAATATTTATTCCCCTTTGTTTATTCAATCGCTGGCTGTCACTTTTAATGATGCGGCAGAACGTGCTTTTCAGTATTTGCAGAACTGTAACGTCCTGCTGAAAGTAAAAGACAATACTTTTTTTGAACCTTATTATGGAATATCCGAGGATATAGTCGCATTTGGAAAATATCGTGGAAAAAGATTAGCGGAGGTTTATTACATTGATCCTAACTATGTACTTTGGCTGGCACACAAATTTGAGGCCCGAAATCCTAGGGATAAGAAGCTGGCAATGTTAGCGAAGGCTTTTGCTACTGTGCATTATGAAACGGTTATCAGAAAACATCATTTGCCGGCTGGCAGTCGTTTTATCGGTCAGCCGGGAGAAAAACTATCCGACTTGCGTTTAGAAGTCTTAGGGATAAGGTTACAACTGGACATATACAAAACAACCGGATATTATGTGGACCAGAGTGTGCTTGCCGCTGATGCTGATGGCAACCGTTATACTTTCATTATAAAGGCGGCGGCTTCCAGTATGTCACCGGATATGTTGAGCTGTTATACAAAAAAAATCAATGTCCATGAAAGTTTGTATTTAAAATCGGCTAAAGTTCTTTCTCATTATGAGAACAAAGGAATAAAATATACTCGCATAGGATATTTGAAGTTCAAATAGAGACCGGGCGAGGTGGGAAAAGTACTTGTCTTCATTCATGAAGATAAGGGCAGGTGGCAAGATATTATATGTTTTTATTCTATTAAGTTGGGAAAAACTTTTAGTGTTCTGAATTTTCTTGGTGACATACCGGTTATTCGTTTAAAGAAACGGGTGAATGAGGACGGAGTAGAAAAATTCAGTTTATAGCAAATCTCCTGAATGGTAAGGTTGGAAGAAATCAGTAGGGCTTTTGCTTCAATAATTACATAATTGTCAATCCAGTTTCCTGCCAGTTCTCCGCTAACATCCCGGATTATGGAAGATAAATACTTAGGGGTTAGACAAAGTTTCTCAGCATAAAAAGAAATGTCTCTTTCTTTATAATGATGGGTTTCTACCAGTTTTAAAAACTGTTTGAATATGTCTTCTTTATGCGGCAGTTTTTTCTTTTTTATTTCCAGATGCTTTAGTAGGAGCTGGCATACTTCGTAGAAAGTAGCTTGTATCAGATATTGTATGGTAAAATCACGAAACAGATTATTTTCTTCACTGATTTTTTTGTAAAGCAATACATGATATGTTTTCAATAAATCTGTTTCCGCGATATTCAAATTGACACATGGATGATTTTTTAGAGGAATTAAAAGAGACATCATTTTATAAAAATTATCTCGGGTATCAAAATATTTATTAGATATCATGATGAGATGTGCTTTGTAATCCTCGCTTATTTCATTATATTTAATTATTTGATTAGGCACCATCATTAGTAATGTATTCTCTTTAGTAGAATAGTTGATGGAGTCTATTTCTATTTCAGAAGTTCCGGAAAGGCACAGTATAAATGAAGTATAGGTTGTTTTATATGAATTGTTGTGAAAGAAAGGATGGGCAAGAGTCTTGCGGGTAAGATCTTTTCCCGTATTATTATAAATAATGAAATCATCGGAAAAATAATCTGCGTTAATGAAAAAGCCGGTATTCCAGATGTCTATGTCGGTATGTCCTTTTATCATTCTTGATGTTATTTAAAGTAAAAGAATAAATTTAATTGGAATGAAACAACACCATTCGACTATTTGCTAATAATAAGCGACATTCAGAAAATTATTAGTTCTGTGTTATGGTTGTAAAAAGCCTTCCCTCATGGCGAGAGAAGGCTTTTTATTATCCGTTAACCTTTTTGTAATCGGCCAGGAACTTTTCTAATCCTATATCTGTCAATGGATGGTTTAGAAGGCCTTTAATGGCGGATAACGAGCAGGTTACTACATCTGCTCCCACTTCCGCACATTGTAATATATGTAAGGTGTTTCGGATGGAGGCGGCAAGAACTTGTGTCTTGTAGTCATAAGTTTGGTACAATTCTACAATTTGTGCAACCAGTCCTACACCGTCATTGCAAATATCATCCAGTCTGCCGACAAACGGAGATACATAGGTAGCCCCCGCCTTTGCCGCAAGTAATGCCTGTCCGGCAGAGAAAACCAGTGTACAATTGGTACGGATTCCTTTATTACTGAAATATTTGATAGCTTTGATGCCGTCCTCAATACAAGGAACTTTTACTACAATGTGTGGATTAAGGGCTGCCAGTTCTTCACCCTCTTTGATCATTCCTTCGTAATTGGTGGCAATGACTTCGGCGCTGACATCTCCATCCACAATATTACATATCTCGATGTAATGCTTATGTTGGTTCTCAACTCCCTTAATACCTTCTTTAGCCATTAAAGAGGGATTAGTAGTTACACCGTCCAGTACGCCCAATGCGTTTGCTTCGCGAATTTGTTCCAGATTAGCTGTGTCAATAAAGAATTTCATAACTTTTTCTTTTAGATAATTAAAATCAGGTTAGCAATAGGCTGCTAAGCTACTGATATTAACAATGATAAACAAGAAAATGTTCCGATTTATCTGTTATGAGTTCTTTTTATAACTGAACACGGCCCAACCGTTCAACATGATAGCCATAAAAAGCAAGGCAATAAATTGCATGATCAAGTCATCGAATCCGCTTCCTTTCAAATAGACCATACGTGTCACTTGTATAAAATATTTCAAGGGATTGGCTATGGTGATGGCTTGAGCCCACTCGGGCATACTGTTGATGGGGGTGAATAATCCGCTCATCAGCATGATGATAATCACAAAGAAAAACATGACAAACATGGCCTGCTGCATGGTTCGGGAATAGTTGGAAACTACCAGTCCCATACCCGAAATGACGATAATGAACAGCAATGCGAAGAAATAAAGCAGCCATAAATGACCGGCCGGAACCAGACCATAGACTAACCATGCCAGAATGATACTGATTGTGAGGATCAGCATGCCGGTTACCCAGTAAGGAATCAGCTTGGCCAGAATGAAAGTGAACTTGCTTACAGGAGTCACATTGATTTGTTCGATGGTTCCGAATTCTTTTTCACTCACAATATTAAGAGCAGGCAGAAAGCCGCATAACATCATCAACAATTGCGCCATCAGTGCCGGAACCATAAATACCTTATAATCCAGATAGGGGTTGAAACGTCCTTGGGTATCTATTTTTATCACTGGGGAGGGAGAAATAGAGCCGGAATGGGAAATCCGGATTTCAGTGGCATAGGCATTCACTATATTACTGAGGTAGGAACTTCCCAACGTTCCTTTCGTTCCGTTTACGGTGTTGGCTGAAACCAGTACTTTTGCTACACCGGTTTTCAGCAAATCGCGTTCAAAGTGTGGCGGGATTTCCAAAATGAGGTCGGCATCTCCTTTTTCAATGCATTGCATTGCTTCCTGATAGTTGTTTGATACATCTATCAGATGAAAATATTCGGAAGCTCCCACTTTCTGTACTAATCGGGTAGAATAGGGGCTGCGGTCATTATCCACTATGCTGAGATTCATATTTTTGATTTCGAAGTTTGCGGCCCAAGGCAACACCAGCAGGATAATACAGGGAAATACGAGTAGCATCCGCGGAAGCATCGGGTTGCGCAGTAACTGCTTGAATTCTTTTTCTAATAAATACTTTATCATATCTTCCGGAACTTATTCTAATCGTTTGTTAAACTTTTTTAGGCTGATGATTAAAAGGACAACAGCCATCAGCATAAGTATACCCATTTCTCTCTGTGCATAACTGATACCCAATCCTTCAATCATGATTTTCTTGATTCCGACAATATACCATCTGGCAGGGATGACATTTGAAATCAGCTGTAAAGGAAGAGGCATATTCTCGATGGGGAATATCATGCCGGAAAGTAGAACGGTAGGCATCATCAGTACCATTCCCGAAAACAGCATGGCTTCCACTTGGGTACGGGCGATAGTGGAAACCAATAATCCCAACAGCAGAGATACTACGATGAAGATCCATGAGAGCAAAGCCAACGAAAAAAGACTGCCTGCTACCGGAACATGTAATACATAAACAGACAGCAACAGAATTGTAACCAGATTGACGCATGACAGCACAAAGTAAGGTACCATTTTGGCTATAATCATCCATAGCGGACGTACGGGAGATACCAGCAATACTTCCATCGTACCGGTTTCTTTTTCGCGGACAATAGAGATGGAAGTCATCATGGCGCATATCAACATTAAAATCAATCCCATTACTCCCGGCACAAAATTGTAGGCGCTTTGCATACCCGGATTGTACAATAACTTTATTTGGGGGATAATCTGTATGGGTGATTGTTGTTGCATGATCCGGCTTTGCTGATAATCTGCAATAATATTGGATGCGTAAGAGGTCAGTATGGTAGCATTGTTGGGATCGGTGGCATCGGCTATCAGTTGTACTCGGGCTTTACCGGTATGCCGCAGATTGTTATCGAAACCAGCCTCAAACACAATGATCAGGTCCGAACTGCTTTTCCGGAGTGTTTCCTCTATCTCGTTGTTGTCATACAGTATCTTGTTGACATTGAAATAGTCACTGGCATCCAGTTTGTCGATGATTTGCCGGGTGGATACATCTTTTGAGAAATCCAGCACAGCTACTTTTACATTCTTTACTTCGGTGGTGATGGCAAAACCGAAAAGAATAATTTGTACGACAGGCATACCTAATAATATCAGCATCGTCCGGAGGTCCCGGAAAATGTGATAGAATTCTTTTCGCACGAATGATATAAATTGCTTCATTCTCTTTTTTCTTTATCTTTTTTTCAACTTCTTACAGCCTTGCGTGCCAACTGTCTGAATACTTCATCCATATCTTGGGCATGAAACCGTTCTTTTAACCGTTGTGGGGTGTCCAGTGCTTCGATTTTTCCATCCACCATCATTGAAATCCGGTTACAGTATTCCGCTTCATCCATATAGTGGGTGGTAACGAAGACGGTGATTCCCCGTTCTGCCGCCTGATAAATCAATTCCCAGAACTGACGGCGTGTGGCAGGGTCTACCCCTCCTGTCGGTTCATCCAGAAAAACGATCTTCGGCTCATGGAAAATAGCTACCGAGAAAGCCAGCTTTTGTTTCCATCCCAGGGGAAGTGACCGGACCAATGTGTTTTTCTCATTCAAGAGCCCTAATTGTTCCAGCACCTTGTCTGTTTTTTCAGCGATCTCCTTGTCACTCATTCCATAAATCCCTGCATATAGCCGGATGTTCTCCCATACTTTTAAATCTTCATACAGTGAGAACTTCTGGCTCATATATCCGATCTTCTTTTTAACCTGCTCGTATTGCGTGGCTATGTCAAAGCCCGCTACTGTACCTTTTCCCCCGGTAGGTTGTGATAAACCGCATAACATGCGCATGGCTGTTGTTTTTCCGGCGCCATTAGCACCTAGGAAACCAAAAATCTCTCCCTGTCTCACTTTGAATGAGATATGGTCCACTGCCGTGAAATTGCCGAATTGTTTGGTCAAGCCTTCTACCTCTATGGCGTATTGCCCGGTGACTTGCGGCTCATTAAAAGACAGCCCTTCAGGAGAAAGGATCGAACTGAACTGTTGAAGAATACGGTCCGGAGTGTCAATGCCTTGAATCTTTCCTTCACGGATAAATGCAATACGGTCACAGCATTTCATCTCGTTCAGGTAAGGCGTTGCCGCAATGATGGTAAGACCTTCTTGTTTCAATTTCAGCAGCATGTCCCAGAACTCCTTTCTGGATACAGGGTCCACACCGGTGGTAGGTTCGTCCAAGAACAGTATGGAAGGCCTGTGAATCAATGCGCAACTCAGAGCCAGCTTTTGTTTCATGCCGCCGGATAGTTTTCCGGCACGCCGGTGTTTGAAAGGTTCTATTTGTTGGTAGATATCCTTTACCAATGCGTAGTTCTCCCGGATAGTGGTATTGAAAAGCGTGGCAAAGAAAGTGAGATTCTCTTCTACGGACAAATCCTGGTATAAGGAAAAACGTCCCGGCATATATCCTGCCTGCCGGCGTATCTCTTTGTAATTCTTCACCACATCCTGCCCGCAGACTTCCGCTTTTCCTTCATCGGCTAGCACCAATGTGGTGAGAATGCGGAAAAGAGTAGTCTTTCCTGCACCGTCCGGTCCGATAAGCCCGAAGATTTCTCCCGGTTTCACCTCAAAGCATACATCTTTCAGGGCTTGAACTTCACCGTAACTTTTGCTAACTCCTTTGACAGAAACGATATAATCCATTGTCTTATTTATTTCTTCATTTCTCCGTACATGCCTATCTTGATGTATCCGTCATTCTTTACTGCTATCTTTGTGGCGTATACCAGATTGGCGCGTTCGTCACGTGTCTGGATTGTTTTAGGGGTGAATTCCGATTTGTCTGAAATCCAGGTGATTGTCCCTTCGTATTCCCGGCGGTCATCTTTCCCTAAATCAGAAAACACTTTTACTTTATCTCCTAATTTCAGTTGGGATAATTGATCGGCGGTGATATAGGCGCGTAAAAAAAGATGTTGTACATCCGCCACTTTAAATAAAGGTTTTCCTTGCGTGGCCAGTTCCCCGGCTTCGGCATATTTGGCCAGTACTGTTCCGCAAATCGGACTGGTAATGTGACATTTGCGAAGCTGGTCATCCAGTTGGGCTACTTGTATTTCGTAGGCCGAGCTTTCTTCTGTGATACTGGCATTGCCGCGCTGAAGCGTAGAGATCTGTGCTTCCAACTGTTTTTTCAGAACGGCAATCTGGGAGTCAATATCATCTATTTGTTTTTGGGTGGCGGCATTTTCCTTCAGCAAGTTTTCTGTGCGTTTTCTTTCATATTCGGCTTTGCCGATTTGTTCTTTTGTGGCAGCTATCTGTTTATTGATGTCCGTGCTTTTGCTGGCTATCGCTTTACCGCTGGCCAGTAACTGCATCTTTTTCAAATAGAGTTGTAAGGTATCTATGCACCCCACTTCTTCCCCGGCCTTTAATAACTGTCCTTCTTCTATGTTGAATTGCATGATCTTGCCATTGGCTTCGGAGGATACAATTACTTCGGTAGCTTCAAATGTACCTGATGCATCATAGTCGCCTCTCTTGTTTCCGCAAGAGGATAAACCGAGCAGAGTGGCGGCAAGTAAGATATATTTATTTGTTCTCATATTGGTTTGTTGTATATTTTAATTCGTAAATGGCTGACAATAACTGAATTTCATGCAGGATTTTATCCTGCATGGCAATGTTCTCGGCTGTTACTTCACGTAACATTTCTGTAACGGTCAGTGTTCCGTTGGCAACTTTTGCTTGGGCTGATTTTTTAATGTTGTTACGTAGGGTGATAATCTCCTCATCGTTCTTCATCAGTTCCGTCAGTTTCTTAATTTCACTGTTGTTTTGAGTGATTTCCAGATGAGTGTTAAACAAGAACGTTTCTTTCTGTACGTTCACATCCTGTTGATTCAGTATTAATTGGCGAGATTCATTCTTACGAGTATATAGGTTGCCGAAGTTCCAGGAAAGGCGTACGCCTGCTACGTAATAGGCCGAAAATTCATTTTTCAGCATATTCAGTCCCGGGTTGCCGTATGCGCCTTGCACGAATAAGTCTAATCGGGGGAGGTTCTTGGCGGTAAGTTGTTTACGTTGCGCTTCCAGTTGCTGGTTCTGTGCAGCGAACAAGTTAAGTTCCGGACGTCGGATGAATTCTGTAGAATAGACTTCTCCTTTATATAATAAGGTATTTACATCTGGTTTCTTTAGTGTGTTTTCGGTTAAAGGAGTAGGGTGGTTAATCATGATCTTCAACATCTCGCCGTAAGCACGATAGGTGGCTTCCAGAGTATGACGTTGCTGTATGTTGTTCAATTGTTCCACTTTTACAGCATCCAAATCGGCTTGATTGGCAATGCCATTCTTTACATATGCTGCAACATTGTCATAATTCCTTTGTAATTCTTCCTGCATAAGCTGGTTTTGCTTCAATTGCTCTTTCAATAACAGGATGCCAAAAAAAAGTTGGTTTACCCGTTCGTTGATGGCATACATGTCCACTTCCAGTTTCTGTTTGTCTACTTCGGATGTGGCACGGGTTACCTCTTTCCGTGCCCGGATGTTACCACCGTCCCATACCACTTGGTCCAGTTGCAACATAGCTTGGTATTGATCCTTGCGTATGCCGCGAATATCAATTCCGGGCAGGTCAACGGGTATTTCCGTTACATCCGATTGATAACTGGCTTTAGCGGACAATGAAACCTGTGGCAGATAACCCTTGCCGGCGTTAGAGATGTTGTATTCTTTCGTCTTTTCAATCAGTCCGTACCGTTTAATCAGCGGATAATGCGCCTGGGCTTGCTGCTGACACTCTTCCAGCGTGAGTTCCTGTGCATTCAAACAAATGGGACTGATGCCGAGAAGAAAGGTTGTGAGAATGAATAACCTTTTCATATTCTTAATCTGCTTAATATGATTTCTACATTTTCTTGTTTTCTGCGTTCCATATATTGATGATATTCTTCACCTTTTTCTTCTACAAACAATTGTATCAGTGGGTTTGCCACAAAGACAAAGATATTGAGTGAAATGGCGCTGACCATTAAATCTTCCGCCTTGACGGGGCGTATTGTGCCCTTCTTTATTTCCTCTTGCAGTGACCGGTCGAGCAGACTGATTGCTAACCGGAAATTAGGGAACAAGGTTTTACGGCAAATTTCTTTTCCGCATTCATTGGTCAGAATCTCCCTGTATATAAATAAAGGTAGTTCGGGATTAGCAGTCAAAAGGTCGAAGTGTGCTTCAATGAAACATTTTATTTTCTCCAAAAAAGGCAGTGACTCATCTACACGAGAAAGAAATGTATCGGCCAGTTGCCTGGCTTTTTCTTCAAATACTTTGTTGAACAGATTCTCTTTTGTACGGAAATAATAATGCAGCATGGCATGGGTTACACCAGCCTCCTTAGCTATTTCTGTTGTTTTGCTTCCGGAGAATCCTTTCTTAAGGAATTCTTTTTCAGCAGCTTTTAGTATGGATTGTTCTGTATTGCTCGTTTCTTCTTTCATATTATCATTTTTGTTTAACAGGATTGTTAGTAAACGCAAATGTATAAGGAATCATTGGAAACAACAAACAGATGAGATAAAAAAATGTGCTTTCTGTTCTTATGAAATGTTTTTTTCAAGGAAAGCTAATCTCTTTTTTGAGGCAGGTTAAGGCTTTTCTTTCTGTTGTGTTCTATCTCCATAGGCTTTGGAGTTAACTCCAAAGGCTGCGGAGATAACTCCAAAGGTTATGGAGATAACTCCAAAGCCTATGGAGATAGAAATAGAACGGCCGGAAAGCCTTAGCCTTCTTGGTAGAAAGCCTTAGGTCTGCCAATGAAAATACTTAGCTGTTTTCCCACCTGTCAGGTTGGGCCTCTCAGTAACACTATCGTTTGCCATAGGGGGGGATGGAGGCGGGGTATCACAAGGTGATAATGATTAGTATATAATAAGGTATAAGCTCTAAAAGAGCACAGACATTCCACGGCGGATATATTCTCTTTCCATATCTTCCGGTTTCAATATCTTATTGTCAAAGACCAGCAAGTCAATATCCAGTTTTACCACCCCTTGAGCCTTGTCTTCGGGAATCCGTCCGCTGCGTCGTTCCAATTCTTTAAACAAATCACGAACGGAATCGGGTGAAAGCGTAGTGCTGAATTTTGCCAGTTGATTGCTGAAAGGGGAGTGAAAGCCGCTGCCAACAGCTTCCGTTTCCATCATCTCGCCGAAATGAATGTCGGGAAACGTGGTGCGCAATGCTTCCCGTGCAACCGAGAGTTGCGCGTAACGGTTGGTATTAGAGCCCATACAAAGCAAACAATGGTGTTCGTCCATAACATTTATTGCATTAATGGTGCAAATGTATGAAATGTTTTTGTTACTTTTGCATGAATATATAAAAGAAATGCTACCATGAAATTTATTGGAATTATTCCTGCAAGATATGCCTCTACACGTTTTCCTGCCAAACCTCTGGCCGTCTTGGGAGGCAAGCCTGTGATTCAGAGAGTCTATGAACAAGTGTCCGGCATATTGGATGAAACATATGTAGCGACGGACGATGAACGCATTGAATCCGCCGTAAAAGCTTTTGGCGGAAAAGTGGTCATGACCTCCGTTCACCATAAAAGCGGCACAGACCGTTGCTATGAAGCGTATACCAAAGTAGGACGAGGATATGATGTGGTTGTAAATATCCAGGGTGATGAACCTTTTATTCAAAAATCACAGCTTGAAGCCGTGAAAGCTTGCTTTGAAGATCCTGCCACACAGATTGCGACTTTGGTGAAACCTTTCATCCCGGATGACGGGCTTGAAGCCTTGGAAAATGTAAACTCTCCCAAAGTAGTAGTCGGTAAGAATATGAATGCTTTGTATTTCAGCCGTTCCATCATTCCTTTCCAGCGTAATGTGGAGAAGGAAGGCTGGCTGAAAGGGCATACTTACTATAAACATATCGGTCTGTATGCTTATCGGGCCGATGTACTGAAAGAAATAACTTCGCTTCCACAATCTTCGCTGGAGCTGGCTGAATCGTTGGAGCAGCTTCGTTGGCTGGAAAATGGTTATACTATTAAGGTGGGAATCAGTGAAGTGGAGACAATAGGCATTGATACGCCTCAGGATCTGGCACGTGCCGAAGCATTTTTAAAACAAAGGGAGGGGGAGTAAATGCTGGACAGAACCACCCCACCGCCAATCCGCCAACTAAGCGAATTCAGTATAACCCGTCCCGACAGGAGGACGATGAAGAACGGGATGCCTTTGAATATCATTCATGCGGGAACCGAGGATGTTGTACGTTTCGATCTTCTGATAGGAGGCGGACAATGGAATCAGGAACAGCCGTTGCAGGCTATGTTTGCCAACAGGATGCTGCGTGAGGGAGCTGGGAATTTAACGTCTTCACAGATTGCGGAGCGATTGGATTATTATGGAGCCTGGCTGGAGTTATCTTCTTCCGTGAACTATGGATTCATAACACTTTACTCTCTGAATAAATATTTTGCCCGCACGCTGGCCGTCATATCCGAGATGATAAAGGCTCCTACGTTTCCGGCAAAGGAACTTTCCGTGGTGGCCGATACGAACAAACAGCAATTCCTGGTGAACAGCACCCGGGTGGAAATGATTGCCCGAAAGCAGCTGAATACAGCCTTGTTCGGTCCGGAGCATCCCTTCGGGCGCTATGCGGTAGCGGAGGATTATGACCGGATTACCCCGGAGGTGCTCCGTTCGTTTTATCGGAAATATTATCATTCGGGCAATTGTTCGGTATATATTTCGGGAAAGGTCACATCGGAAATTATCCGTTGTATAGAAGATAACTTGGGAAGTGGACAATGGGGGGAAGTGACGGAAAAAGCAAAGACAATGCTTGTTCCTCCGGTTACCACCAAAGAAAAGCGTATCTTTATAGAACGTGAGGATGCACTTCAAAGTTCCTTGAAAATGGGATGTTTCGTAATGGACCGTCATCATCCGGACTTTTTGAAGGCACGTGTCATGGTCACTTTGTTCGGAGGGTATTTCGGGAGCCGTCTGATGTCCAATATCCGTGAAGACAAGGGATATACATACGGTATCGGCGCAGGCATTGTGTCCTATCCGGAAACGGGAATACTGACTGTCAGTACCGAGGCGGCCAATGAATATGTGGATTCTATCATAACAGAAGTTTATCGGGAGATGGACAAATTGTGTAATGATCTCGTTCCTCAAGAAGAATTGGAAATGGTGAAGAACTATATGCTGGGCGATTTATGCCGGTCGTACGAGGGACCTTTTTCTTTGTCTGATGCCTGGATTTATATAGAAACGGCAGGGCTGGACGAACGCTTCTTTATCCGTTCGCTGGATGCCATCCGGGGAATCACCAGAGAAGAAATACGCATATTGGCTCAAAAGTATTTCTGCAAAGAAAACTTAATAGAGGTCATTGCGGGTAAAAAAGTGTAATAACCTATCATGTCCAAAGATAGAAAATCGTATCTTTGGCATAAATCTTATCTATTATAAGTAACGAACCAATGAAGAAATACGTATATATATTATTGCTTTTGGCATCGGTCAGTACATTGGCCACCGCTCAGATAAAAATCGGGAATTATACTTTTAAAGACGGGGGCGAATATACCGGAGAACTGAAAGGCAGAAAACCAAACGGTAAAGGAAAAACAATCTACAAGAACGGAAATACCTACGAAGGGGAATATATAAAAGGTAAACGCGAGGGGAACGGGACATATACGTTTCACGATGGAGAAAAGTATGTGGGGCAATGGTTCCAGGACCAGCAACACGGCAGCGGAACCTATTATTTTATGAATAACAACCGGTATGAGGGTATGTGGTTTACCGATTATCAGCAGGGTGAAGGCACTATGTATTATTATAACGGAGATGTTTATATAGGTAACTGGTTTCAGGACAAACGTAGCGGAAAGGGTACTTATACCTGGAAAGCAGGAGCCAAATATGAGGGCGAATGGAAAGAAGACAAGAAAAACGGACAGGGTGTTATGGTATGGCCCGACCAGTCAAAATATGAAGGCGAGTGGAAAGATGACGCACGTGACGGAAAGGGGACGTTTTACTATGTCAACGGTGACAAGTATGTGGGTGACTGGAAGGATGACGTGCAGCATGGTAAAGGCATTTATTACTTTCATAGCGGTGACCGTTACGAAGGTGACTACGTGAACGGTGAACGTACCGGGCAGGGTATTTATATACACAAGAATGGTGACAAGTATGTAGGGCAGTTCAAGAACGGCGAGCAGCATGGGACCGGAACCTTTACATGGGCCAACGGTGCTGTGTATGAAGGGCAGTGGGTGAATAACCAGCGCAGCGGTAAAGGACACTATATCTGGGCGAACGGCGATGACTATGAAGGTGAATGGAAAAACAACATGGCCGACGGTGAAGGCACTTTGCGCACGGCTGACGGAACCAAATACAAGGGGCATTTCGTAAAAGGAAAGGAAGACGGCAAAGGTGTGCTTGAAGATAAAAACGGAGTACGCTATGACGGATTTTTCAAACAAGGGAAGAAACACGGCGCTTTTGTGGAGACTGACAAGAATGGAAATGTAATCCGTAAAGGTGTTTATAAGTTTGGAACGCTGGATGCGGAACAAAAATAAGAATATAATGTTGGATTTAGAGAAGATAACGTTGAATGTACGTGAAATAGCACTCCGGGCGGGTGCTTTTCTTCGTAATGAGCGTAGCAGTTTTGACCGTAGCAAGGTAGAGAAGAAAAATGCTCACGACTATGTGTCGTATGTAGATAAGGAATCGGAACGCCGTATTGTGGCCCAACTTCGGGAATTGCTTCCCGAAGCAGGATTCATTGCCGAAGAAGGTTCGGGCAGCCTGACTACGGAAAACTATTGCTGGCTGGTAGATCCGCTGGACGGAACCACCAATTTTATCCATAATAATGCTCCTTATTGTGTGAGTATCGCCCTTCGCAATAAAGAAGAACTGCTGGTTGGGGTGGTGTATGAGGTATGCCGCGATGAACTTTACTGGACTTATAAAGGAGCGCCTTCTTATCTGAACAACAAAGAAATACATGTGTCAGATGTTTCTGATATGGACGAAGCGTTTGTGGCGTTAGGCTTTCCATACGATTCGCAAAAGTATAAGCCTTTGGCGGAGCATATCGTGCACGAGTTATATGGAAATGTGGGAGGCATGCGCCTGCAAGGAGCTGCTGCGGCAGAACTTTGCTATGTAGCTGCCGGTCGCTTTGAAGCCCGTATAGAAGGGCTGCTGGGACCGTGGGATATTGCTGCCGGTTCGATAATCTTGATGAATGCCGGTGGAAAAGTGACAGATTACAGCGGAGGGGGAGACTTTTATTCCGGTCGTGAAGTGTTGGCTACTAATGGAAAGTTGCATGATGAGTTTCTCAAGGTCTTGGGAAAAAAATAAATACTTCGCTTTTTTCTAGTTCGTTACAAATATATTTTGTAAGTTTGTCAAGTGAACACATGAACATAATGTAACATGGATGTATCTGTTATCTTTCAATTTTTAAAAGACCTGGCCGCAAACAATAACCGGGAGTGGTTTCAGGGGCATAAGGATGAATATCTGAAAGCTCAAAAAGAGTTTGAGGAATTACTGACAGCAATCATCGCCCGCATTTCGTTGTTTGACGAAAGTATTGTCGGTATTCAAGCCAAGGACTGTACATACCGAATTTATCGCGACACGCGTTTTTCCAGTGATAAGACTCCTTATAAGATACACTTGGGCGGCTATATCAACGCTCGTGGAAAGAAATCGGAACATTGTGGATATTATGTTCATATAGAGCCTGATAACTGTATGCTTGCTGGTGGAAGCTGGTGCCTGGAACCTAAAGTGCTGAAAGCTGTCCGCCAGTCCGTTTATGACAACATAGACGAATACAGGGAAATTGTGGAAGATCCTGCGTTCAAGCAATACTTTCCTGTTATCGGAGAAAATCACTTAAAAACGGCTCCCAAAGGATTTCCGAAAGATTTTGAATATATTGATTATTTAAAATGTAAGGATTATACCTGTGCTTATATGGTGCCTGATGCGTTTTTCCTTGCCCCTGACCTGTTGGACAAAGTAGAGGATGTTTTCAAGCAACTGAAGCGTTTTGCTGATTTTACAAATTTCACAATAGACGACTTTGAATGATAAAAGCAATATTTTAACCATTAAAATGAAATAATTATGGTAGTAGACAGATTAGAAAACTTAGAAAAGTACGCTTCATTGAATCCTTTGTTCGCTAAAGCAATGGAATATCTGAAGACTACAGACTTGAACGCTCAGGAATTAGGAAAAGTAAAATTACAGGGTGATGATCTGGTAGTAAACTTTTCTCAGACCAAGCCTAAAACTAAAGAAGAAGCAAAATTAGAAACTCATAATCAGTTTATTGATATACAGATTCCTCTGTCAGGGGTGGAAGTGATGGGTTATACGGCCCGTGAAGATCTTCCCGAAGCAGACTATGATGCAGATAAGGATATCTCGTTCTATCCGGGACTTGCCGAAAGCTATATTCCTGTAAAGCCGGGAATGTTTGCCATCTTTTTTCCACAGGATGCTCACGCTCCGGGAGTGTCTCCTGACGGTGTGAAAAAAGTGATCGTTAAAGTTTTGGTTTGAAAGAGAATAACTAACAAGTAATCATATTATGGAAAATACCACTCCTAAATTAGGCATAATAGAAAGTGATCCTTGGCTGGAACCGTATTCGGCAGCGATTGAAGGACGCCATCAGCATGCACTAGACAAAGAATTGGAACTGACCGGAGGCAAAGGAACTTTATCGGACTTTGCCACCGGATATTTATATTTCGGCTTGCATCGTACCAGAAGAGGGTGGGTGTTCCGTGAATGGGCTCCGAATGCGAAGGAAATTTATCTTATCGGAGATTTCAACGACTGGAAAGAACATGGCGATTATAGGATGTACCATGTAAAGAACTCTCCTGGTGTATGGGAGGTGGAATTACAAAGCGGTGCTATAAAGCATGGTGATTTGTATAAACTGAAAGTCCGTTGGAATGGCGGTGAAGGAGAACGCATACCGGCATGGGCCAACCGTGTGGTACAGGATGAGCAGACAAAGATATTCAGTGCACAGGTCTGGGAACCGGAGAATCCTTACCGGTTCAGAAAGAAGGTGTTCCGTGCAAAGACTGATCCTTTGATGATTTATGAATGTCATATCGGTATGGCTCAGGAAGAAGAAAGGGTAGGGACTTATAATGAGTTCCGTGAGAAAATATTGCCGCGTATAGCGGAAGCCGGATATAACTGTATTCAGATTATGGCTATTCAGGAGCATCCTTATTATGGGAGTTTCGGGTATCATGTTTCCAGTTTCTTTGCTCCGTCATCCCGTTTCGGTACACCGGATGAATTGAAGGAATTGATTGATACGGCACATAGAATGGGAATTGCCGTCATTATGGATATTGTTCACTCTCATGCCGTGAAGAATGAAGTGGAGGGACTTGGCAATTTTGCCGGTGATCCTAATCAATACTTCTATCCGGGCGGGCGGCGTGAACATCCGGCATGGGATTCCTTATGCTTTGATTATGGTAAGAATGAGGTGATTCATTTCTTGCTGTCCAATTGTAAGTATTGGATGGATGAGTTCCGTTTTGACGGTTTTCGTTTTGACGGTGTGACATCGATGTTGTATTATAGCCACGGCTTGGGAGAGGCGTTCTGTAATTATGGGGATTACTTTAACGGGAATCAGGATGATAATGCGATTTGTTATTTGACATTGGCCAACAAGTTGATTCATCAGGTAAATTCCAAAGCGATTACCATTGCGGAAGAAGTTTCGGGTATGCCCGGGTTGGCAGCACCGATTCAAGATGGTGGATATGGGTTTGATTACCGTATGGCCATGAATATTCCGGATTATTGGATTAAAACAATCAAGGAGAAGATTGATGAAGACTGGAAACCGAGCAGCATGTTCTGGGAAGTGACCAACAGACGCAAGGACGAGAAGACTATTTCGTATGCCGAAAGCCATGACCAGGCATTGGTGGGCGATAAGACTATAATTTTCCGTCTGATAGATGCTGACATGTATTGGCATTTCCAGAAAGGGGATGAAAATTATACAGTGCATCGCGGCATCGCATTGCATAAGATGATTCGTTTGCTTACTGCCTCTACCATCAATGGAGGATATTTGAACTTTATGGGTAATGAATTCGGGCATCCCGAATGGATTGATTTCCCGCGTGAAGGTAACGGATGGTCGCATAAATATGCCCGTCGTCAGTGGGGGCTTTTTGATAATAAGAACCTGTGTTACCATTACTTGGGCGATTTTGATTCAGCTATGGTCCACCTCATTGAGAGTGTGAAAAATATTCAGGAAACTCCAGTGATTGAAGTATGGCATAACGACGGTGACCAAGTGTTGGCTTACCGGCGTAAGAATTTGATTTTTGTATTTAATTTCAATCCTACCAAGTCATTTACAGACTATGGTTTCCTAGTGCCTGTCGGGGCGTATGATGTGGTACTGAATACGGATGCGACAGCTTTCGGAGGCAATGGTCTGGCTGATGACAGTATACGTCATTTCACTAATTTCGACCCTCTTTATAAGAAGGATAAAAAGGAATGGCTGAAACTGTATCTGCCTGCCCGTTCGGCTGTGGTATTGAAAAAAGTGAAAGAGTAATTTATGAGCAACAACAACAGCTTATCCTATAAAAGAGCCGCCCGCATCCTCACGGTTGCGTGCGGTCTTCTTTTCTCTATTTTTAGTATTGTCTATCTTTTTGTGCTTCAGAAAGATGTAGTAGGTGCATTGCATTATTCATTGTCACAAGGAAAGACACATTATTCTCCGTTGGTGGGAGCTATTATCATTACAGTGGTTTTATTGGTATTCCGTTGGGGAATCAATGGATTGATGGGATTAAAGGGGCCTGTACGGACACTTTCTTATTTCCCGTCTTGTCTGTTGCTGGGAGTGCTGACGGATGTGGACCGGACTATTTTCCACGGAGGAAACATAGGAGATAAATGGTTTTGGCTGCTGCCGTTGCTTTTGCTTATATATATAGGTGTGGTCTATACTTTACGGCGTGTGTTTCGTTCCTGGCTGAATCAAGAGGGGTCCATATTGGGCTTAATAAACTCTAACTTAGCTATTTTGACACTTTTATGCCTGATGACGGTAGGTATAGGAAATACGAATGTGAATTTTCATCATGAACTGGCTGTGGAGCAGGCTATCCGTAATCATCATTATGAAGCTGCACGGATGGTAGGAGCAAAGTCTTTGGAAACAACCCGTACATTGGCAGTGCTTAGAGCCTATGCTATGTCTTTGGAAGGTACCATGGGGGAGCATTTGTTTGAATACCCTCAATATTATGGTGCGGAAGGGCTTTTGTTTGCGCCTCATTCTCAGGAAACTTTGCGCTTGAATGCCGATAGCTTGTATGCTTATCTTGGTGCAAGACCACATGTTGCAGAAAAGACAGTAGACTTTTTGGCTCGTATCTGTCGTGATGAAATAGGTAGACATACCGCTTTGAATTATTATATGAGTGCATTGCTGCTGGATAAGAAATTGGACAAATTTGTATCGGCGGTTGATATGTATTGTTTCGAGCAAGATACATTGCCGCGTTATTATCGTGAGGCATTGGTGCTTTACAAACGGACTCATCCTGGATATGGAAGAGAAGTCAAAGACACGCTGATGGTGCGGCGTTTGGATGAGTTTCTTAACCGTCAGAAGGAATTTTCATCACCGGTGGAAGAGAAAAACCATATGCGGCGGGAATATGGTGATACCTATTGGTGGTATTATCGTTATCAATAAGTTATTTTTATACTTTTTGATCCTATATTTTTGCTAAATCATTGGTACTTTCCCATGCTTTTTTACTAATTTTGCAAACTCTTAAAAAGGAAAAACAAAAATAACGATATAGCAATGGCAGTAGAATTGAAAGAACTTACCAAAAGAAGCGAGAATTATTCTCAGTGGTATAATGACTTGGTGGTGAAGGCCGATTTGGCTGAACAATCACCTGTGCGTGGATGTATGGTTATCAAGCCTTACGGATACGCCATTTGGGAGAAAATGCAGCGTCAGTTGGACGATATGTTTAAGGAAACCGGCCACGTGAACGCTTATTTCCCGTTGCTTATCCCGAAATCTTACCTTAGCCGTGAAGCTGAGCACGTAGAAGGATTTGCCAAAGAGTGTGCTGTAGTTACTCACTACCGTCTGAAGAATGCAGAGGACGGTTCGGGTGTTATCGTAGATCCGGCTGCCAAACTGGAAGAAGAATTGATTATCCGCCCTACATCTGAAACAATCATTTGGAGTACATATAAGAACTGGATTAATTCCTATCGTGACTTGCCTATCTTGTGTAACCAATGGGCAAATGTTATGCGGTGGGAGATGCGTACCCGTTTGTTCCTGCGTACTGCGGAGTTCTTGTGGCAGGAAGGACATACGGCTCATGCGACCCGCGAGGAAGCAGAAGCGGAAGCACAGAAAATGTTGCATGTGTATGGTGACTTCGCTGAGAAGTATATGGCTGTTCCGGTAATCAAAGGGGTAAAATCGGCTAATGAACGTTTCGCCGGTGCATTGGATACTTACACCATCGAAGGCTTGATGCAGGATGGAAAGGCATTGCAATGTGGTACTTCTCACTTCTTGGGACAGAATTTCGCAAAAGCGTTCAATGTACAGTTTGTTGACAAAAACAATAAACTGGATTATGTTTGGGCTACTTCCTGGGGAGTATCTACCCGCCTGATGGGTGCATTGATAATGACTCACTCTGATGATAACGGTTTGGTGTTGCCACCGCATTTGGCTCCTATTCAGGTAGTTATCGTTCCTATTTATAAGAATGATGAAATGCTGAAGAAGATTGATGCAAAAGTAGAAGGCATTGTCAATAAGTTGAAAGCAATGGGTATCTCTGTGAAATATGATAATGCAGACAATAAGCGTCCGGGATTCAAGTTTGCAGATTACGAACTGAAAGGTGTGCCTGTTCGCTTGGTAATGGGTGGCCGTGATCTTGAAAACAATACAATGGAAGTGATGCGTCGTGATACATTGGAGAAAGAAACTCGTTCTTGCGACGGAATCGAAGAATATGTACAACAATTGTTGGAGGATATCCAGAACAATATTTATCAGAAGGCATTGAACTATCGTAACGAACATATCGTGAAAGTGGATTCATACGATGATTTCAAGGAACAAATAGAGAAAGGCGGCTTTATTCTGGCTCATTGGGATGGAACCCCGGAAACGGAAGACCGGATTAAAGAGGAAACCAAGGCAACAATTCGTTGTCTTCCTTTTGATGCTGATGAAGAGAGCCTGACTCCGGGCAAGTGTATGGTAACCGGAAAACCATCTGCTCGCCGTGTTCTCTTTGCGAGAGCATATTAAACTTCGACACATTTATTTTATTTTAATACATTATGTGGAGTCGGCAGCAGTGAATGCTCCCGACTCTTTTTGTTTTTATGTGATGATTAATATAGAAAATATATCTATCAGTTTTGGCAACCTGACTCTTTTCAGAGGACTCGACCTGCAAGTTCATTACGGAGAAAGCGTATGTATTTGTGGTGGTTCCGGCAGTGGAAAATCTTCATTGCTGAAAGCTGTTTTGGGCTTTGTACCTTTAAGTGAAGGGACAATAAAGGTGGACGGCACACTGCTGGCACCTAGAACGGCGGATCATATCCGAAAGAAAATAGCATGGATTCCCCAGGAGTTGGCTCTTCCTTCGGAATGGGTCAGTGAAATGGTGCGGATGCCTTTTGAACTGAAGGCAAACCGTGAGGCGGGATTCAACAAAGAGCGGCTGATGGATTATTTCGTATCATTAGGATTGGAAGAGAAACTTTATGATAAACGGGTAAATGAAGTGTCGGGTGGTCAGCGTCAGCGTATCATGTTGGCAGTGACAGCCTTGCTTGACAAACCTTTACTGGTAGTGGACGAACCGACTTCGGCACTTGATCCGGAATCGTGCTTACGGGTGATTAACTTCTTTAAATCCTTGTGCAGTAAAGGAATGACTATCTTGTCTGTTTCGCATGACAAACAGTTTGCCGCCGGATGCGACAAGGTATTTACTTTATAATCTGACTGATGGGAACAATTGATATAGACTATGGCAGTTTGGGAATAGGATTGCTGCTGATGCTTATTCCGGTTTATTTTTTATGGCATTTCAAGACGGGCTTGCTTAAACCGGTTCTGATAGGCACGGTACGTATGATTATACAGTTGTTTTTGATTGGGGCTTATCTTCGTTTTCTGTTTGAATGGAACAATCCGTTTATCAATTTTCTATGGGTGATCATCATGGTTGGGGTGGCTGCTGAAACGGCTTTGACGCGTACGCGGTTAAAACGTGGAATTTTGATGATTCCAATCTCTATCGCTTTTTTTGTAACAGTGGTGCTCGTCGGACTTTATTTTCTTGGTTTTGTATTAAAGTTGGATAACATCTTCAGTGCCCAGTATTTTATTCCGGTTTTTGGTATAATCATGGGGAATATGTTGGGAGTGAATGTGATAGGATTAAATACTTACTATGCCGGATTGCGTAGGGAACAGCAACTTTATTATTTTCTGTTGGGGAATGGCGCTACCCGTAATGAGGCGATAGCTCCATTTGTGCGTCAGGCTCTTATTAAAGCGTTCAGCCCGGGCATTGCCAATATGGCAGTAACAGGGCTTGTTGCATTGCCGGGAACTATGATTGGGCAGATATTGGGAGGAAGTTCGCCACATGTGGCTATCAAATATCAGATTATGATTGTAGTTATCACTGTGGTGGCATCCATGCTTTCACTAATGATGACCATTTTTCTGGCCTCACGGAAATCATTCGACAGTTATGGCCGGTTGTTACGGGTTCATAAGGATACCAAACGGAAGTAGGGGCCTTATTCTTGCTTTGTATACATTTTATATATTTCTTTCAATAAAATAGAAAAACATGAATGAGCAAATTTGGAAATATATAGCAGAATTATCAACTCCCGGTTTCTTTGTCACTGCGGATATAATGTATGAAGGAGAGGAATTTCCCGTAGATATTAAAGCATTTATCATTGATAAACTAGCTCTGATAGAAACAGGAATATCAGCCCGCAAATTTACGTTTCATTCGGGCGGATGGCGTATTCATCTTACTTTTTTCCCGACAGACCGTGTTGTTGACGAGCGTTATGCTTTGAAAAATAAAATGATAAAGTGGGGAAAGTATAAAAAATAGCTTGGTTGCTTTTTAAATTCAAATGGATTGATTATCTTTGCAATCAAATTTTCGCGAACGAATGAAAATTAAGGAAATAGTAAGTGCCCTTGAAAGGTTCGCGCCTCTGCCTTTGCAAGACGGATTTGATAATGCCGGATTGCAAGTTGGACTGACAGAAGCGGAAGCAACAGGGGCTTTGTTGTGTCTGGACGTTACTGAAGCTGTTGTGGATGAAGCTGTCATGTTGGGATACAACCTGATTATATCGCATCATCCACTTATATTTAAAGGTTATAAATCTATTATTGGTCGGGATTACATTGAACGGTGTGTGTTGAAAGCCATTAAAAATGATATTGTCATTTATTCGGCACATACCAATCTGGATAATGCTCCCGGAGGTGTCAATTATAAAATAGCTGAAAAGATAGGCCTCAAGAATGTACGCATATTAGACCCGAAAGAAGAATATTTATTGAAGTTTGTAACTTTTGTGCCGGATGCACAGGCTGACAGAGTAAGAAAAGCTTTATTTGAAGCCGGTTGTGGTTGCATAGGTAATTATGATTCATGCAGCTATAATTTGGAAGGTGAGGGGACTTTCCGTGCGCAGAGAGGAACCAGTCCGTTCTGTGGAGAAATAGGCGAATTGCATAAGGAATCCGAGGTGCGTATAGAAACGATTCTTCCGGCTTTTAAAAAGGCTGCGGTGATAAAAGCATTATTGGCAACACATCCTTATGAAGAACCGGCTTTTGATTTTTATCCGTTGAAAAATACCTGGACACAAGTAGGTTCGGGAGTGGTCGGAGAATTGGAAGAGCCTGAAGCCGAACTGGATTTCTTGAAACGCATCAAGAAAACGTTCGAAGTGGGCTGTCTGCGACATACTCGTTTATCCGGTCGTCTGATACAGAAAGTAGCGTTGTGTGGCGGAGCTGGAGCATTTTTATTGCCTAAAGCGGTAAGTGCCGATGCTGATGTATTTATCACAGGTGAAGTGAAATATCATGATTATTTCAATTATGAGAATGATATCCTGGTAGCTGAAATGGGGCATTATGAGAGTGAACAGTATACAAAAGAAATATTTTATTCAATCATACAGGAGATGTTTCCGGAGCTGGAAGTCCAGATAACCCGGGTAAATACAAATCCTATTAAATATTTGTAAGAAAAACTATGGCTAGAGAAGCAAAGAAAGACCCGAGCGAATTAACAGTGGAAGAAAAGCTGAAGGCTTTGTACCAGTTGCAAACCATGTTGTCTGAAATCGATAAAATTAAGACTCTGAGAGGGGAACTTCCTCTTGAAGTTCAAGACCTTGAAGATGAGGTTGCCGGTTTGAGCACTCGTATCGAGAAAATTAAAGCTGATATCGAGGAATTGAAATCAAACATTGCAACTAAGAAAATTGAAATCGAGACAGCTAAGACTTCTGTTGAAAAATATAAAGCTCAGCAGGATAATGTGCGTAATAATCGTGAATATGATGTGTTGACAAAGGAGATTGAATTCCAGTCATTGGAAATCGAACTTTGCGAGAAACGCATAAAGGAATATATTGCAGCAGAAAAAGCAAAGAGCGAGGAGATAGAGCACAGTAATCAAGACTTGGATGAAAGAAAGAAGGACTTGGAAGCGAAGAAATCCGAATTGGAAGAAATTGTTTCTGAAACCAAGCAGGAAGAAGAAAAGCTGAGAGAGAAAGCAAAAGTATTGGAGACAACAATCGAACCGCGTCTGTTGCAGGCATTTAAACGTATCCGTAAGAATTCTCGAAATGGATTGGGAATTGTATATGTTCAGCGTGATGCATGTGGTGGTTGTTTTAACAAGATTCCGCCCCAGAAACAGCTTGATATCCGTATGCGTAAGAAAATTATCGTATGTGAATATTGTGGTCGCATCATGATTGACCCTGAATTGGCGGGTGTGATTGCTGAACAGCATTTGGAAACTGTCAAGAGATAATATATCTCCTGAAGCAGTATCTTTTTCTTTGTGGAAAAAGAATTTTATCACATTCTAAGCAAGATCTTGTAAGAAGATGTTGCTTAGAATGTTTTTATATCTACAGTTCTGAATAATGGGGAATCTCCGGTAGAAAAAGGTATGTTTTTGTATTGTAATCAATATGGCAGCAGTAATGGTTCAATCCGTTGCTGACAATCAGATAATCAACTTTCAGGACCATGTTATACCTGGTTATCTGATCAAATACTGTTTGCGTGATTTCTATATGTGGAGCTTTGTATTCCACAATCAGTTTGGCACTTAGATCTTTGTTGTAGAGCACAGTATCACAACGTTTTTTTGTTCCGTTTAAGTCCAGTTGTATTTCGTTGGCCAGTAATCCCTTCGGATATCCTTTATAATCCGTCAGATAATGAACAAAATGTTGTCTTACCCATTCTTCCGGAGTAAGGGCGACATATCTCTTGCGAAGCATATCGAAAATAACATTTTTTCCATTTCGCTCCGCGATTTTAATTTCGTAGGATGGTAAGTTTAATGATAACATTTAGTAAATTTGCATAAGTGTAACTCGGTAATAACCGATACAAAAATACAAAAGATTATGAAAACAAAAGAGGAAATTGTAGCAAACTGGCTTCCCCGCTACACAAAAAGAAGCTTGAATGATTTCGGAGAATACATCCTTCTGACCAATTTCAATAAATATGTGGAACTTTTTGCCGACAAATTCAATGTGCCGGTATTAGGACGTGATGCCAATATGACTTCGGCACATGCGGAAGGAATCACTATTATTAATTTTGGCATGGGAAGTCCTAATGCTGCCATCATTATGGATTTGCTAGGGGCCATCCAGCCTAAAGCATGTTTGTTTTTAGGCAAATGTGGGGGCATAGATAGGAAAAATAAGTTGGGAGATCTGATTCTACCCATTGCAGCCATTCGTGGAGAAGGAACATCCAATGATTATTATCCGCCTGAGGTACCTGCGTTACCTGCATTTATGTTGCAGCGTGCCGTTTCGTCGGCTATTCGCGACCATGCCCGCGATTATTGGACTGGAACGGTATATACTACCAACCGCCGTATATGGGAGCATGATGAAGAGTTTAAAAAGTATCTCCTTAAAACGCGTGCCATGTGTGTGGATATGGAAACGGCTACGCTGTTTACTACTGGTTTTTACAATCATATTCCTACTGGAGCATTACTTTTGGTATCCGACCAGCCGATGATTCCTGAAGGGGTGAAGACGGAGAAAAGCGACAGTATTGTAACGCAGCAATATGTAGAGGAACATGTGGAGATTGGTATTGCTTCATTACAGATGATTATTGAGGAAAAGAAAACGGTCAAGCACTTAAAATTTGACTGGTAATTTTACTGTGTATGGCAAAAGAAACAACATACGAAGAGATAGCCCGTGAGCTGAAAAACCGTATCTATAAGCCTGTTTATTATCTAATGGGTGAAGAGTCTTATTATATAGACCGGATATCTGAGTATATAGCACAAACGGTGTTAAATGAAAATGAAAAAGAATTCAATCAGACTATTGTTTATGGGGCTGATACAGATATCGCGACTGTTATCAATGCAGCCAAGCGTTATCCCATGATGTCCAAATATCAAGTTGTAATAGTAAAAGAGGCTCAAAATATAAAGAATATTGAAGAGCTTGTTTATTATCTCCAAAAACCTTTGGATTCTACAATTCTGGTGTTATGCCATAAACATGGTACATTGGATAGAAGAAAAAAATTGGCAGCTGAAATAGAGAAAGTAGGTGTCCTTTTCGAATCGAAAAAGATTAAGGATGCCCAGCTTCCTGGGTTTATATCTTCTTACTTGAAACGTAGATCAGTAGAAATAGAACCTAAGGCTTCAGAAATGATGGCGGAATTTGTTGGAGCAGATTTAAGCCGTATGGCTGGAGAGTTGGAAAAATTAATTATCACACTTCCAAGAGGACAAAAGCGGATTACTCCAGAACAGATAGAACGTAACATTGGCATAAGCAAGGATTATAATAATTTTGAGCTTAGGAATGCTTTGGTGGCAAAGGATGTTTTCAAGGCTAATCAGATAATAAAATATTTTGAGGAGAATCCCAAAACAAATCCTTTGCAGATGACCTTGTCTGTGTTATTTAATTTCTTCTCTAATTTAATGCTTGCATATTATGCTCCTGATAAGTCAGAGCAGGGTATAGCCAATCAGCTGGGGCTTAAATCATCATGGCAGTCTAAAGACTATATGGTTGCTATGAGGAAATATAGCGGAGTAAAGGTAATGCAAATTATTGGTGAGATTCGTTACTGTGATGCAAAATCAAAAGGAGTGGGTAATCCATCTTTGGGAGATGGAGATTTGCTGCGCGAACTTGTATATAAAATTCTTCATTAATTAACAGGGTCAAGTAAGATTCCGATGTCCCGATGCTTTTATTTTTTAAGTGTCGGGATTCTTTTATCCTTTCTCTCAGCAGAAATTCTGTTGATGGCTCAATTGAGAATAATATTTTACATTCATGCTTCTGTTATTATCTCATTTAATGCTGTAAGTTATGCTTTTGTTCTCTATTTTTCTAGATGATGAGAGATGGATGATGAGAAAAATAGTATTAACTCGCTTATTCCTAGATTGATAGAGCATTTTTCGCCTTCTTAGAATCGTGTATTTTAAAGAGAATGTCCGTTAGTACATGAATATGGTAGTATTTTGCCTTTTCGGAGTAAAATGAATAGAAGAATGGGGATGTGAAAGAATGCAGATGAAGTGAGCAAATAGCTACCATTTATTTTTGTAAGTTCCATACGCTATTTTAAAATTTTGAATCTATACTTTGTTCTCTTATCGTGCCTTCCATGATTCTCACTATCCATGGATTCCATAAAGCGAAGATGGGTTAAAACTTGGATGGGTTTTACCATGAAAAATACATTGACTTGTAAAATAGGAAAACAAAATATTCATAGGATCAAGTTGGATCATAAAACAGATGAAATTTACTGTTGGAAATAATTATAATTTAATTTTGTAACATTACACCTGTAAACCCTCTTAATATAGAAGGTTTTATAAGTTTTACAGATTTAGTAATGTGAATGTTACAAATATAAACAGGATGGTGGTCAAGAGTGAATATTACATATATAAATGTGTATGAATAATTATTTATCCCTTATTTTATTACAATAATATATTATAAACCAAAGTTTTACATCTTATTGATAAAGCTATTGATAACTTGTATGCATTTTATTTGCTTATATAGTCATGTTTGTTTGTAAATATATTGTTTTTTCTGTGAGTATATTATAGATAATCAGTATTTTATATACTTATAGTTAAAGTGGTAATTATGGTGTTTTTAGGAGTGGTTTACGTGTGTAAATCTTAATTTATTTCCAACGATACACCGTCTATTTACTTTTGTAATATATACATTTTTATATTGTAAATTTGCATTTATGAATTATATTAATTACTTTTGTATCTGTAAATTTTGCCTTATACTTTTGTAAATGAAGGAAAGAATCGCTCAAATAATCCAGAAAGAAGATATGACTGCAGCTCAATTTGCAGAGAAGATTGGAATTTCACCTTCCTCTCTTTCCCATATTCTTAGTGGCAGGAACAATCCTAGCCTAGAAGTCGTCATGAAAATACACAAGGCGTGTGACTATATCAGCTTAGACTGGTTACTCTATGGTGAAGGACAAATGGAAACGGATGTTGATTCAGACAATAACATTCATTATACGCCTTCTTTGTTTGACGAGAATTCATTATTTACGCCCGAACGTCCGGCTTCTCCGGAATATCGCAAGGAAAATGAGGTTAAAACACCGCTTTATTCTCCTAAAGAGATTGTGCGTGAGGAAATTAAGTATGTGGAAGTACCTGCCAAAAAAATCACTGAAATAAGAATATTCTTTGATAATGGGACTTATGAAACGTTCAAACCTGAAAATTAGGGTGGGAATCCACTAAAATGCCGGTTGGCAGAATAAGATTTGGGTAAATTCGTGTATCTTTGCATAGAAAACGAATTTACCCAATTTTATTTCATGAAAAAATATATTTTAGACCTTGTGGTTACACAGAACATCAAATTGCATGCCAATTATGTTCTGATAAAATTGACTCATGCCAACCCATTGCCCGAGATGCTGCCGGGCCAGTTTGCTGAGATACGTATAGACGGTTCCAATACTACTTTTCTCCGCCGTCCTATTTCTATTAATTATGTGGATAAAACAACCAATGAAGTTTGGTTCCTGGTGCAATTAGTTGGCGATGGCACTCGCAAACTAGCCACTGTGAAACAAGGAGATATTGTTAATGTGGTGATGCCTCTCGGCAATGGATTTACAATGCCTCGGAACGTGACAAAGGTAAAGCCGTTACTGGTTGGCGGTGGTGTGGGTACCGCCCCGATGTTGATGCTTGGTGCAGAGTTGGTAAAAATGGGATGTACGCCTGCTTTCCTGCTAGGCGCACGTTCATCCAAAGACCTGTTACAGTTGGAAAATTTTGAGAAATTAGGTGAGGTGTATACAACGACTGAAGATGGAAGTATGGGCGAGAAAGGTTATGTGACACAGCATAGCGTCTTGCATACAGACCGGTTTGATATGATATACACCTGTGGTCCAAAACCCATGATGGTTTCGGTAGCTAAATACGCCAAAGCTCATGGAATAGAATGTGAGGTTTCACTGGAAAATAGGATGGCTTGTGGTGTCGGTGCATGCTTATGCTGTGTGGAGAACACGGACGAAGGGCATTTGTGTGTTTGTAAAGAGGGTCCTGTATTTAATATAAAGAAACTATTATGGCAGATTTAAGCGTAAATATCGGCGATTTAAAGCTTTGTAACCCGGTTATGACAGCATCGGGTACCTTTGGATACGGAAAAGAGTTTGAGGATTTTGTAGACCTCGAAAAGATTGGTGGTATCATTGTAAAAGGGACTACCCTTCATCATCGTGAGGGTAATCCTTACCCACGCATGGCAGAAACCCCTATGGGGATGCTTAATGCGGTAGGGTTACAGAATAAAGGGGTGGATTATTTTGTTGAACATATCTATCCGCAGATAAGGGATATTCATACTAATATGATCGTTAATGTATCCGGATCTGCTGTAGAGGATTATGTGAAGACTGCCGAGATCATCAATGATCTGGATCATATTCCCGCTATAGAATTGAATATTTCATGCCCTAATGTAAAGCAGGGTGGTATGGCCTTCGGGGTCTCCGCATGCGGATGTTCCGAGGTTGTAAAAGCTGTACGTAATGTATATAAAAAGACGCTGATCGTAAAATTATCTCCCAATGTGACAGACATCACAGAAATAGCACGTGCGGCCGAGGCTTCCGGTGCGGACAGTGTATCTCTGATCAATACCCTGCTGGGGATGGCTGTCGATGCTGAAAAGCGTAGGCCTGTACTTTCCACTATTACCGGCGGCATGAGTGGTGCAGCGGTAAAACCAATTGCATTGCGTATGGTATGGCAAGTCGCTAAAGCAGTAAATATTCCTGTCATTGGACTAGGGGGTATCATGGGATGGAAGGATGCTGTGGAGTTTATGCTAGCAGGTGCCACCGCAATACAGATAGGTACTGCCAACTTCATAGATCCAGCTATTACTGTCAAAGTTTCAGAAGGAATAAATGACTATTTGGAACGTCATGGATATACATCTGTAAAAGATATAATAGGTGCTTTGGAAGTCTGAAAATTTTATCTTTTAAATTATAGCCCTGCGAGAGTGTAGATGAATAAATTGAAGCATCTCTTGCAGGGCTTTTTTTATAACCTTCTCTAGATGGAATGAGTATGAAAATGGTTGCCGTTGCAACTTGTTATATGGGTATAAAATGATAACTTCAATTATTTTTTTTCGATGAAATGGCTTGTTTTTGAAAAAACGGAGTAGAAAAACACTTGAAAAAGCTTTATTAATATATAAGGGAAAGGAAGATGAACTTAGATTACACTTAAGGAGAGAACATCTTTTCGGATATGATATAAGCAAAAGAAAAGAGGTAAAAGCCCTATGACGAACATGGCTTTTACCTCTTTATTATTTATATATATTTTTTATTTCAACAAATCGGGTCTTAGCCGCTGTGTCCTTTCTAATGACTGCTGAAGTTCCCATTCTTTAATCTTTGCCTCGTGTCCGGATAACAACACATCGGGAACTTGCCATCCTTTGTATTCTGCAGGACGAGTGTATACAGGAGCAGCTAACAGATTGTCTTGAAAAGAATCGGACAATGCCGATTGTTCGTCAGAAATGACCCCGGGAATAATACGAACTACGGCATCGGCAATAACGGCGGCAGCCAACTCTCCACCTGTCAAAACATAATCACCGATACTGATTTCTTTCGTAATGAAATGTTCACGTATTCTATAGTCTATACCCTTAAAATGGCCACATAGAATAATTAAATTCTTTGCGAGTGAAAGTGAGTTGGCCATCGGCTGGTTAAACTGCTCTCCATCTGGAGATGTAAATATTATTTCGTCATACTCGCGTTCTGCTTTCAAAGCTGAGATGCATCGGTCTATCGGTTCAATCTTCATCACCATACCGGCAAATCCACCGAAGGGATAATCGTCTACTTTGCGATAACGGTCGTATGCATAATCACGCAGGTTATGTATATGTATTTCTGCAATTCCTTTTTTCTGCGCACGGCTCATGATAGAGCAGTTAAAGAAGCCTTCCAGCATCTCGGGTAAAACGGTAATGATGTCTATTCTCATATTCGGTTATTTTTTGCAAAAGTAGCAAATTCCTCTTTGTCGGAAGGTGTTTTTCATTCAAAAAATAGCTATTTTTGCGGGAAAACTACCTTTTATATATGACAGAAATAGAAAGAATAGACCAATTGCGCGAGGAGCTTCATCGACATAACTATAATTATTATGTATTGAATGCGCCTGAGATTACAGACCAGGAGTTTGACAAGCTGATGCGTGAACTTCAGGATCTGGAAGAAAAACATCCGGAACATAGAGATGAGAACTCGCCCAGTATGCGTGTGGGAAGTGATATAAACAAAAATTTCACGCAGGTGGTACATAAATATCCTATGCTTTCATTGGCTAACACCTATTCGGAAACGGAAGTAACCGAGTTTTATGACAGGGTAAAGAAGTCTCTGAACGAGGATTTTGAAATTTGTTGTGAAATGAAGTATGATGGAACTTCCATCTCTCTGACTTATGAGAACGGAAAACTGGTGCGCGCCGTGACGCGTGGCGATGGTGTGCAGGGAGATGATGTGACAGGCAATGTAAAGACCATCCGCAGTATCCCTTTGGTGCTGCATGGAAAGGGGTATCCTGAAACATTTGAAATTCGTGGGGAGATTTTGATGCCTTGGGTGGTGTTTGAGGAATTGAACAAAGAACGGGAAGCCCGCGAAGAACCGTTGTTCGCCAATCCCCGCAACGCGGCTTCGGGAACATTGAAGTTGCAGAATTCTGCTATTGTGGCATCTCGCAAGCTGGATGCCTACCTTTATTATTTACTTGGAGATAATTTGCCGTGCGACGGTCATTATGAAAATCTGAAAGAAGCTGAGAAATGGGGATTTAAAATTTCCGATCTCACTCGCAAATGCAAAACATTGCAGGAAGTTTTTGATTTTATCAAATACTGGGATGTGGAGCGTAAGAATCTGCCTGTAGCTACGGATGGAATAGTATTGAAAGTGAATTCTTTGCGACAGCAGCGTAATTTGGGTTTTACGGCAAAATCACCCCGATGGGCCATTGCATACAAGTTTCAAGCCGAACAGGCACTTACCCGCTTGAACAAGGTGACCTATCAAGTGGGGAGAACAGGTGCTGTGACTCCGGTGGCCAATCTGGATCCTATACAGTTGTCCGGAACCGTGGTAAAGCGTGCTTCGCTCCATAATGCCGACATCATAGAAGGGTTGGATTTGCATATTGGTGATATGGTATATGTAGAAAAAGGCGGTGAGATTATTCCAAAGATTGTAGGTGTGGACAAAGACGCCCGTATTATGATAGGTGACAAAGTAAAGTTTATTACTCATTGTCCCGAGTGTGGCAGTAAATTGGTACGCTATGAAGGTGAAGCTGCTTATTATTGTACCAATGATGCCGCTTGCCCCCCACAGATCAAGGGAAAAATAGAACATTTTATCAGCCGTAGAGCTATGAATATTGATGGTCTCGGTCCGGAAACGGTAGATCAGTTTTACCAGGAAGGATTGATACGTGATGTTGCCGATCTGTATACTTTAAAAACATCGGATATCATCAACCTAGAACGTATGGGAGAAAAATCTGCCGAGAATATAATAAAAGGTATAGAGCAGTCCAAAGAAGTGCCGTTCGAAAGGGTACTCTTTGCATTGGGCATCCGTTTTGTGGGTGAAACTGTGGCGAAGAAGGTGGCAAAATCCTTTAAGTCGATGGATGCTTTGGCAGACGCGAGTTTGGATAATTTGATTCATGTCGATGAAATCGGAGAAAAAATAGCGCAGAGTATCTTGTTGTATTTTGCTAATCCGAAGAATCGTGACATTATAGAGCGTCTTCGTGTGGCGGGTGTGAGACTGGAAGCCGATGAGGAGGATACTTCGGAACACACTGACAAACTGGCAGGGAAATCTATCGTGATCAGTGGGGTTTTCGCCCATCATTCGCGTGACGAATATAAGGAGTTAATTGAAAAGCATGGCGGTAAGAATGTGGGAAGTATTTCGTCCAAGACCAGCTTTATTCTGGCAGGTGACAATATGGGGCCCAGTAAACTGGAGAAAGCGCAGAAACTGGGTGTGACCATTGTGAGCGAAGAGGAGTTTCTGCAAATGATAGAGTGACTTTTTAGCGAGTATAAAGTAAAAATAGTGTGATTTTTATCGCTAAAATAGAAAATATTCGTACTTTTGTAGGCTATTAAATAAGAATTTATAATTCATTTATGATACAGACAAGATTAAAAGGCATGGGAGTAGCGTTGATTACTCCTTTCAAGGAAGATGACAGCGTTGATTATGATGCGTTACTTCGTCTGGTTGATTACCAGCTTCAAAATGGAACAGACTTTTTATGCGTGTTGGGAACCACGGCTGAAACCCCGACTTTGACTAAAGAAGAAAAAGACAAGATAAAACGTTTGATAATCGAAAGAGTGAATGGACGTATTCCTATTCTGCTGGGGGTTAGCAGTAACTGTACCCGTGCTGTTGTGGAAACGCTGAAAAATGATGATATGACAGGAGTTGATGCCGTGCTTGTTGCTGTACCTTATTATAACAAACCTTCTCAGGAAGGTATTTACCAACACTATAAAGCGATTGCTGAAGCAACGGATCTTCCTGTGGTTCTTTATAATGTGCCGGGACGTACTGGTGTGAACATGACTGCTGAGACCACCTTGCGTTTGGCACGTGATTTCAAGAATATTATCGCTATCAAGGAGGCATCGGGTAATATTACTCAGATGGATGATATCATCAAGAATAAACCGGCTAATTTTGATGTGATTTCGGGTGATGATGGTATTACATTTCCTTTGATTACTTTGGGTGCTGTAGGGGTTATTTCGGTTATCGGTAATGCATTTCCGCGTGAATTCAGCCGTATGACCCGTTTGGCATTACAGGGTGATTTTGCAAATGCATTGACTATTCATCATAAGTTTACGGAATTATTCAGCCTGTTGTTCGTAGATGGTAACCCTGCTGGGGTGAAGGCTATGTTGAATGTAATGGGGCTGATTGAAAACAAATTGCGTTTGCCGCTTGTACCGACTCGTATCACAACATTTGAAAAGATGCGTGCTATTTTGAATGAATTGAAAATAAAATGCTGATAAAGGAATCTTTTTAATTAGATAAGACTGGTGCTTCTCATATAAAAAACACCAGTCTTTTTTTATGCCTACCTGTTCATTCTTTGATATATATGTTATACCTGTAAGATTCTATATCTTTCACGCATAACATTACTAATCTTTCACCTGATACATTAGTAACATGTTACCCGACACGTTACTAACCTGTCGGTCTGTATGTTAGTAACCTTTGAAACGTCTTGTCTTTAAAAAAACAAGTGCTTGTTTTAACTAACTAATTCCGGCTCAGCGGAAATTTCTGGTTGTTAAGTTTTAAAATTAGCTACCTTTGCTTACCTTTGTTTTATGAAACCCGAACGACTCCTTCGTGCCATCCTTCCGGATGTGCTTATAGACAACTTTGATATTGTCAATTTCGACAAGAGTGCTGACCGTTTTGAT
>OCAK01000081.1_pt1 | contig 115342 bp, 104 predicted proteins | sample 1538301 | NCBI WGS metagenome assembly OCAK01 (sample SAMEA2580285, study PRJEB22360) | human gut metagenome | biome: human gut; feature: human-associated habitat; material: faeces | place: Denmark | collected 2008/2010 | reverse complement strand
AATCCTACTCCAGAGCGAGCTTTACCAATATCACCGAGCTTACGCTGTTCCCAAGTGTCTGTAAAGCCCTTAAATCTAATTGCCGGAGTGTCTGATTTTTTCGTCATTTTGCACTACCTCCAAGCAATTTTTTCAGTTCTGCCAATCCAAGCATATCAAATTCACTACCGTCAAGGTCGTCTATCATAGCAGAAAGAGATTTTTCCGTTTCTTCGATTTGACTTTCCACCTCTGCAAATGTAGTTTCGTATTTTTTTGCAAGTGCTTCAAGTTTTGAGACCAATTCAGATACAATACTATCGGGTAGCTGCATAAGGTTTTCAATAAGCGGTCTAATCCACTTTTCTTTAAGAAGTTCAATAACCTGCTCGTCAGACAAACCCTCAATAGTATCTTTGGTTTTTTTCTCAAGTAATGCACTTTCAGTCTTAATTGCTGATTTCAAAGCCTTTTCTTCTGTATTAAGTGCCGCAACAGACTTAAGTTTTTCCTTTGTTTCTGCTTCAATACTATCCGACTTCAATGCTTTATTGATTTCAGCAAATACAAAGCTATCCTCTTTTACAAAGTCGCACTCTTTTTCTTCTTCCGAAAGCGTATCAAGTATTTCTTCGTACTCAGAAGTAATTTCAGAAAGTCTGTTTTCTTTTTCTTTTATTGCTTTGCTGTCCTCGGCAAGAATTGTACTCTGTATAAGTTCAAAAGGAATAATATGTCCCTTCCAACCCTCTTGTACTTCTTGCTCAACATTGCCTTTTTTCTTGACTACCATATTGGCGTCAACAACTTTTGTTGCCTCAAAACCCTCGGTTTGGATAATTTCCAAATCAACGGCAATTTTAGTCCAATCATCGTCAAGAAGTTGATACGCTTCATACTTATCAACTAACGGAATATCGGTCATTCTTGCAAAAATGTTGTCTGCCAAAATTTCCTCTGTTTTGGATATGCTAAGGCTATCCATTTTTGCAATTAACTCGTCATACAAATACTCATCAAAATTGCCGAAAACAGTCTGAAATTCACTTTCAAAATTCTTAACATCAGCGTGTTCTTTAATTGCCTTTTTAATATCATCAACAATGAGCTTGCAATACTCTGAAGATGTATTTTCAAACAAGGCAGAACGAAGTGCGGGGAACGCTCTCCAATATTCTTTAAGTTCATCTATCTCGGAAATCGGAAGACCACCAAACATAGAAGCGTAAATATCCCAAGACTCGGCAGCCTCTGAGGAGTCAACATATCTCGGAATATTTAAGTTATAGTCATTCGCTCTGATTTCATCACGGCTGACAACTTTAGAATACTTTTCAACGCTCTCTCTGCGTGTTACAACATCAACTATTCTCTTAATATCCGAAGCCCGAAGTTTATTATTTTTACCTTCTTTAACAAATCCTTTTGAGGCATCAACAATTAAAACATCGGTATTGCTTCTCTTTTGTTTCAAGACCATAATTATAGTCGGAATACCTGTGCCATAAAAGATATTTGCAGGCAAGCCGATAATGGTGTCAATTTTATTTTTTTCAATTAAATTTTTACGGATTTCACCTTCTTCACCGCCACGGAATAAAACACCGTGAGGAAGAACAATAGTCATAATTCCGTCAGGTTTAATGTGGTAAAGGTCGTGCAACAAAAAGGCATAGTCTGCCTTACCCTTTGGCGCAAGTCCATAACCTGCGTAACGAGGGTCAGTCTCTTTATCGGTAGGGTTCCAAGCCTGAGAATACGGAGGATTGGAAACAACAGCATCAACATAAAGCGGGTTATATGTTCCTGTCGGGTCGTTTTCGTCGAAATACGGCCAGTCATCCTCCAAAGTATCGCCGTTGCGAGTTACAATATTATCGGCTTCAATACCACGCATAACCAAATTCATACGGGTAAGGTTATATGTATTTTGTTTTAATTCTTGAGCGTAATATTTTACTTTATTGTCGCCCTCAATATATTTAGAGGCACTCTTACCAATGTTAATAAGAAGTGAGCCTGAACCGCTTGTAGGGTCAAATATTTCGATTTTTTCTCTGTCCTTCAAATGATTAGCAACAATCTCGGACATAAGTAAAGATACTTCGTGAGGAGTATAGAATTCACCGGCTTTTTTACCTGCGTTTGCAGCAAATTTCTCAATTAAGTATTCATAAATAAAGCCAAGAACGTCATAGCCTTGCTTACCGTCCATAGGAATATCTTTGATAAGCTGAATAAGGTCGCTGATAGATTTAGACTGTGAAGATGCACTATCTCCCAATTTTGACAAGCCTGTTTGAAGTGTATCAAAAACGCCCTCAAAAACTTTTTTATGTGTAGGATTGATTAAACGGCTAAAAGCAGAAAGAGCGTCACGAACATCTTGAACGCTAAAATCGCTTCCCTTTGCAAGCCAAGTTGAAAACAAGTTATCATAGGAAATAAAATAGCCTAAATTTTTTTGAATGCTCTCAACAGTTTCTGTATCTTCTTCGGTCAATTCCGGGAGATACTCGTCTGTCCAGTCATTTGCTTTAAGATATTTAACTTCTTTTTCAGAAAGAAATTTATAGAAAATAAATCCCAAAATATAGTCTTTATATTCATTCGCTTCGATTTTTGAACGCATTTTATTTGCAGACTCCCAAATCTTAGCGGCTAATTGTTGTTTGTTCATTAGAAACCTCCGTATAAAGCTAATTATTCTAATTTTATCAAATACCGTGTACTATAAGACGGACTTAGTTTTGTTCTTCCGGAATAAAATCCATAATATCTTCTACTTTACAATCAAGTGCCTTACATATTCTACCGAGTACCTCGGTATTAACATTTTCATCTCTGCTCATTTTGCTCATTGTGTAATGACTTAAACCCGCTAAGTTTTCTAAGTCTTTTTTCTTCATATCTCTATCAAGAAGAATATGCCACAATTTTTTATAACTAACAGCCATCTATTGCACCCTTTCTCTGTTAAAGTGTAAGTGTAAATATTATACCATAGAAATCTGATAAATTCAATAAATATGCGATTTTTCAGCCGAAAGTACATTTTTTCGTACTTGTATAAATTGCTATGTAAAAAACAAATAGCAGCAAGTTACAGTCTTTCTTGGGAACAGCGTAAGGTTTCAGAACTGTTTAGAGTTACCCGTGGGTATGTTCTTGCAGCGACACAAACAGAAACGACGAAAACAGACGAAAAGCCTTATCCGGTCTATTCTTCACAGACCAAAGATAAAGGGTTGATGGGATACTACAAAGACTATCTTTATGAAGATGCAATTACTTGGACAACTGATGGCGCAAACGCCGGAACAGTTAATTACAGAGCCGGAAAGTTTTATTGTACCAATGTTTGTGGGGTTTTGCTCTCAAATGAAGTAAAAGCTAATCAGATGATAGCTGAAGCCTTGAACAGTGTAGCAAAGGGATATGTGTCTTATGTTGGCAATCCAAAACTGATGAATAATGTGATGGCAGACATTGTAATTCAGATACCAACACAAGCAGAAGAACGGGAACAGTTATCCTCGTTTTTTGCCAAACTTGACAACCTTATCACCCTTCATCAGCGTAAATGGAAGCGTATAAATTTTGCTGTTCACACTGATTAGACAATAACTTGGGAACAGCGTAAGTTTTCAGAATTGGTTCAAATAGAACGAGGAGGTTCACCAAGACCAATTGACGATTTCATAACGGATGCACCAAATGGGTTGAACTGGGTTAAGATTGGCGATGCTCCAACACAAGGAAATTATATAACCAAAACCGCTGAGAAAATTCGTCCCGAAGGGCTGTCTAAAACGAGAGAAGTTCATCCGGGTGACTTAATTCTTTCCAACTCTATGAGTTTCGGAAAGCCCTATATAATGGACATTGATGGCTGTATTCACGACGGTTGGTTGCTCATAAGAAATACCTATGGAGTCTTTGACTTAACTTTCCTTTGTCATCTACTTGGTACACCACAAATGCTTAGCCAGTATAGGTCACTTGCTGCTGGTAGCACAGTAAATAATCTTAACAAAGAACTTGTGGGAAACACATATGTAACTATTCCAAGTATAACCGAACAACGAGTTTTGGGTGCTTACTTGGAGCAACTTGACAACCTTATCACCCTTCATCAGTGTGAGTTCCAAATAGTTAGTAAACGAAGAAAAGCCCGCCTACGAAGGCGAGCTTTTGAGTTTACGGTAATATTTGCTTTGATTGTTTTATGAGCGTATCTAACACCTCATAAATTCTATCTCTATCTTCAGGAGTGAGTTTTTCAAGTTTCTCATTCAACATTGAGTTTTTAACAGTGTATCCGGTATCCAAAACTTCACTCAAAACCATATCAGCAGATACGCCCAATGCATTGAGTATCTTTATAAATGTTTCAAGTGATGGGATTTTCTCGCCTCTTTCTACCATACCGATATAGTTAGTAGTCAATCCTGCTTTCTCCGCTAAATCTTCTTGGCGTAATTTTTTCATCAGTCGATATTTTCTGACGTTCTTGCCGATTGTAGCGAGTTTCATCTCATCACCCCCTTGGTATGCTTCTATCACTAATAGTATAGATTGGGTTAGCCAAAACATACACACACCATTTGGAAGTAATAATAACCAATAGTGATGATTTTTTAACTTTTTTATGCTATACTGTATTAAACACGGGGGATGGTATAGTATGAGTAAAGAAAATACGGCTGTATTTATAGGGCATAATGAATGCTATGGGGTAACAAGCGAGCAGATAAAAGAAGCTATTGTTTCACTTATAGATAAAGGTGTTACTGAGTTTTTGAGTGGCGGGCAAGGCGGATTTGACCGATTATGCGGTCGCTGTGTTTACGAATTAAAAAAGGAGTATCCACATATAAGCAATTATCTCGTTATTCCTTATCTGTCATTCAATGTGTATAACAGTGAACTGTTCGATTCGATAATATATCCCGATGATTTTGAAAAATATCACTTCAAAGCCGCCATTCCTGCAAGGAATAAGTTTATGGTGGATAACGCAAGCTACGCTATATGCTTTGTTAATCACGGATGGGGCGGAGCTGCAAAGACTTATGAAAGAGCAAAGAAGAAAGGCTTGAACATCATCAATTTCGGAAATTATGATTTTGAAAGTTAATATGTACTCGATGGCTACTCAAATGAGCAGCCATCTTTTTTAATACGCCGGGATACCGTATCCGTAGATACTGCTGCTACCGACTGCGTATTGTCTTTGTCTGCAAGAATCACCGGAATTACCCTCAACGGTATAAACAATTCCATTCTCGCATTTTTGCACAATGCCTGTGTGGTCGGTTTCTCCGTCGCCCTCCCAGTCAAAGAAAATGATTGTTCCGGGTGCAGGCTCGTAATTACGGTCTGCCCATTGTCCTCGGTCTTTGAACCATTGAGCGCCGTTCACACAACCGGCATATTTCGGAATAATACCGGCGTTAATATATCCGCACTCATTAGCACACCAAGAAACAAAGCAAGCACACCATTCCACACGGGAGTCAAATCCGTACCAAGACCAGTAAGGCTGACCTCCGACATTTCCGACCTGCGACAAGGCAACAGATACGATTTGGTCATCACTGTAACCGATACCGTAAAGGACTTGCGACCATAGCTGATTGTTTTCATCTTTCAAAAGCTCAGCAAGATAATCTTTTTGCTCCTCATTAAAACCATAGGCAGTCGCCATCTCATCTACGGTTTTATGGGATACAGTAATATATAGGAATGTCTCGGTTACGGTTTTCTCAGTTTCAACGATATTTCCGTGTCCGTCGTCGCTTTCTTCGATTTCGGTATGAGACTTTGTTTCGGTTCGGGAAGAAATACTGTTCATCTCCCAAAAAATATCCGACAACAGTTGCTTCTTAGTATCGTCAACCGTGGCAACTTCCATCGGATTATCGGCATTTGTATTCACTTTTACGGAATATACCGCAAGAACATCTTTCCATACAGCTCTGCTACCGCTCATTTCAAGAACATCATAACTTACGGAGTTCTTTTCTTGTTCTAATCGGTCATCGTATTCTTGATTGATTTCTTGCACAACAGTCTGCATTGACATTCCTGTACCGGAATCTTCCCCTGAAAAGAAAATGCCATAAACTGAACCGGCAATTAACCCTACAAGACATAATACTATAATCACAACAACGGCAACCCAACCTCCGGCTGCTATTGCAGCAACAAGACTTTTTGCCGCCGCTATAATCGCCTTTACTGCGGCAATGGTAGCTTTCGCTGCTGCTTTTACAGCAGTTGCCGTTGCTTTGGCGGTTGCCTTAGCCGCCTGTGCCGCTTTTTGCGAAGCCTTAACCGTGGCTTGCGCCGTTTTCTGTGCGGCTTTCGCCGTCTGCTGGCTTGTTTTTATCGCCGCCTTTGCAGTCTGCTCGGCGGTCTTAACGGATTTCTGCGTTGTCTTTGCAGCTTCTTTCCCGGAAAATTTAATTGTTTTCTTGCCCGAAGAAGTTGCCGATTGCTTAATTGTCTTTTCAGCCGTATCAACAGTCTTAATCGCAAAATTGGTATTCTGTGCAGTCTGTTTTCTCAATGACTGTTCGGCTCGCTGCTGCTTAAAACGCTGAAAGCCGTCTTTGGCAGATTGGATATTCCGTTTGGTTTCTCTGACACCTTTTCGACCTGTTTTATCAAAGGCATAAACGACATCGTGGGAGATTTCATCAATACCGGATTGCACTTTGTCGGCGGCATATTCTTCTGCCGTGTTTTCATTGGCGTTGACAGAGCGTTCCGCTTTCTCTTTTGTGGCGATATATGCCTCTTTCATTTTCTGACCGGCAACAGTTGTTTTATCCAAGGTCTTTATCGTGCCTTTGACGGTATCTCTTGTCTTTATATCAGCCACGCTGAACCTCCTTTCTAAGCCGGTTGAATAACTCTTTTGAATTTTGTCGAGCTGTCGGCAATAAACTCGTTAATCAATCGGCTTTCTGATTTTGTTTCGGGATAAGCGGTTATAGAGATTGTCTTTGCGTTCCAGTCAAGGGTGTAGCTGTCGCTTGCAACATTCGTAATGTGGTGCTGTGCAAGAAAATCTCGCAAACGCTTCATTTCTTCAAGGTCATCGGACATAATCACATTCACATAGGTTCTGTCCTTTGACATTTTCTCGTTGATAAAGCAAGCGAGAGAACACCCTACACCACCAGCAACGGCAACAACAAGCATAGCCAGTTCATTATCTGCCGAAACAACACGCTTTGTTATCCAAAAATAAATGAAGTCGGATATGATAACCGCAATGCCTGCAAGTATCCACCGACTTCTCTGTACCAATATTGTTTTTGTTGTACTTAGGGCATTGTCCGCAACCTTAGCCGCAAACAATACTGCTAAATTTATGAAACTAATCATACAAGGTTCATTCCTCCTTATTCGGCTATTTTCTTTGCAACAACAACCATTCTTCCGTTGTTACGGGAATACTCACAGGTGGAAAGCGTAATCAATTTGTCGCCGTATTCTGCGGTTACTCCCGTATCATACAAGGCAAGTTCTTTGCATTTGGTGATATAGGCATTAAATTCATCTCCCGTATCTGCGTTGATGAACTGATAGTATTTGAAACTTTCGGGACTGTCGGTATATACCTCCGTCTTAAATGCAGCGATAATCTCATAGTCGCATTTCTCTGTTAAAGTATCGAAGCTAATAGTCTTATGGCTTTCCCAAAAAGACTTATCTGTGTAATTCATAAGCCCCGAAAACATTGAACTGTCCTTCATATTATGACCGTAGATAATGAGGTTGTCCGACGGAATATCCGCATCGCAGTTTTCCTGAATATAAGGGCAACCGTAGTCGGTATACGCCTTGTCGAAGCCGTGTTTCAAATAGAAATTCGGATTATCCTTTGACTGCATAACAGGATAATTGATTTTGGTGTCCTCAATCTTTATCCACCCCACCATATCGTTGTTTTGCAGATACAAATCCTGATAGTCCGACAAGAACGACTTGTCTTGCGAATACGTCATTGTATCTTTTTCGGTATCTGTTTTCTCAATGGTTTCAATCAAGTTGTCATAGAGTTCAGACTGCTTTTCGGAGTCGATATAGTGCTTGATAAGAAAGCCGGAACTGACAGCAAGCAAAATGCTGAAAGCACAGATTAAAGCAATATAGATTTTATTTTTCATAAGCGTTTCCTTTCTGAGTAAAAAATGAGGTAAGGGTTATGCACCCTCGCCCGGTTTGGTTGTCATTAACTTGTAGAGCTTTGTATTCTTCGGGAATTTATTCGCAAACGGCACAAGCGAACTACCAACTTTAATAAGTCCGTGTCCTGCGTCAACATTTGTGATATACGAAAGCTGGCGGTCGGAAATATTAAGGAGTTTTGCAAGTTCCAAACGGTCGGTAGAAGCCTGATTGAGCATAATCAAGAACTCGCTGTTTGCAAGCATTGTTCTTGCGGTGTGGCTCTGTAAAAGGTCATCTACATTCTGTGTAATGCCCGTTGCGTAAGCACCGTACTTTCTTACTCGCTTCCATAAAGTGAAAAGGAAGTTAGCGGAATACTCGTGCTGGAACAGAAGATAAATCTCATCAATGAAGATAAAGGTTTGTTTGCCTTTTGCTCTGTTCTGTGTAATGCGATTCAAAATACTGTCGAGAACAACAAGCATACCGATAGGCATAAGCTGCTTGCCGAGGTCAAGAATATCATAGCAAATAAGACGATTGTGCGTATCCACATTGGTCGGCTTTGCAAAGGTGTTGAGTGAACCATTAGTGAACAGCTCAATGGCAAGGGCAATTTCCTTTGCCTCCGGCTCGTCCTGTTTCAAGAGTTCTGCTCGGAAGTCTTGTAAGGTAGGAACAGTACCGGTATAACCTCTTTGCTGATAATCTCGGTACACACTTGCGGTACAACGGTCAATAATGGACTTCTGTTTTGCACCGAGGTTCGTACCGCCTATAAGTTGCTCGCAAAGTGACATAATGAACTCAGATTTGAGAATTACCGGGTTTGCTCCGTCTCCGTATTCCTTGTTCATATCCATAGCGTTAATATGGCTCTGCGAAGTAGCGGAAATATTGATGATTTCACCGCCGAGAGCCTTTACAAGCTGTGAGTATTCTCGCTCCGGGTCGATAATAATAACATCGGCGTCGGAAGAAAGAATGATATTTTCAATCTCACCCTTTGCCGCAAAGGACTTACCTCCACCGGATACGCCGAGGATAAAGGAGTTACCGTTGAGTAGCTGTCTGCGGTCGGCGATAATCATATTTTTGCTGATTACATTCTGACCGTAGTAAATACCGTTTTCGTGGTAAATATCCTGAACCTTGAAAGGGATAAAGACTGCAAGGCTTTCGGTCGTAAGTGTTCTGAATGCGTCAATCTTGCGTGTACCAAACGGCATTGCAGTATTCAGTCCGTCCGGCTGTTGATATTTCAAAACGGCAAACTGACACAAGTTCTGTCTTGCTATCGTAAGCAAAGCTTCGGTGTCATCATCAAGCTGCTTCTTGCTGTCCGCAGTATGAACCAGCGTGAGTACAGCGAACATCATTCGCTGATCACGAGTGGTGAGGTCATCAAGGAACTCTTTCATTTCCTTTTTCTGCTGTTCCATATCATACGGAACGGTAGCGGAAAAGTTGTTGTTTTGATTTTGCTTTCTCTGCCAGTTGGTGATATTGGTTTCCACACCGAGAAGTCTGCTTTCCGCTTCTCTTACCGCTTCATCTGTCGGCACAGGCACAATATCAATGGACATCATAAGGTTACGGTTCAAGTCGGTAAGGTCTGTTACCATAGTGTCCTTAATATACGAAGCGTACTCACGAAGAAAAAGAACTCGTCCGTAACGGTCGCCCATCTTGAAATAGTCATTTTCAAACTCCATTGTGTCGGGGCAAACATAGTCCTTGAAATCGTGTCCTTTCTTTCGGGTTTCCTTAATATCAAAGTGATATGCGGTTTCTTCTCCCACACGGAAGAAGTCGTGAACGATACGAAGTCGTTCATCTGTTTCAAGTTCTACGCATTTGCTTCCGAGCCTTGAAAAATGAGCAATCAAATCCGCACCCACACGGGCAAAATATGTTCTTGCGTCCTCAACGCTCTTTTTGTTGATAGAGATAGTAACATACTTATCCTGAACGATGGCGTTTGCACCGGTTGCCTTGTCGAGAAGCATTTTGTTATATTCTTCTCTGTAAACATCAAGGTCATCTCCGGTTTCGGGAATAAGGATTGTTTTTTCAAAATCCAAACGGTTAAGCCGTCTGTTGTTGATTGTCAGTTTTGTGGTAGCACCGCTGTCGAGAGAATTGAGAAGTTCCGAATATTCAAGGAACATTGCTTCTTTATCTTCACGACTTGCAACGGCATAGTTAATATCCGTGAACTTAAAAGACTTCGAATATTTGTCCTTTCCAACACGGAAAATGCCGTCATCATAAATAGCGGTAATAGGGATACAATCCTGTACGCCCTTTGGAACTACAAACTTTTCTTTATCCTGCTTTAACAGGTTCGTAAGGGTTTTAATCATTGTTCTTATAAGCCTCCTTCTGTTTTTGTTCGATTGTCGGTTTCATAAGTTCGTAGTAGGTGTTCGTAGAGTGAAACACCAACTTCTTAGGCATAAGAAATTCGGACTTAATCCACGCCCATATAAACTTCTCGGCAGTCATTCCGTTGTATTTCACAAAGCCGAGAGCCGCAAAAGGTGCCGCTCCCAAAATACACACCCACGATACCGTTTCTGTTCCGAAATGCGGTTTAAGTAGGAAATACAAGCCTACCGCCACACCGCAAGCAAGAACAGAAAAAATGAACTGTCTGAGCGACAGTCCAAAGAACATTGATTCTGTGTAATTTCGTATTTCTCTGTTAATCTTTACTTCCATTGAAATTTCCTTTCTCTGCGATTATCGACAGTATAGATACAGGTATCTGCAAGACAAACTCGTTTTCCTTTTCTTTTACCGCCGTTATATACGCAGTTTTTGCATTTGCGGTCAGACGGAATATACTTCTGCCGACCTGTTCTGTTTTTGTTTTTCATTTAGTCAAAACCTCCGATTACAAGCCCATCATCTCACGAATGATACGGTCGCTCATCTTAACCGCACCCACAAGTACAAGCATATTGAATACAAGTTCTCCGATATATGCCCACACCTGAGTAACGGCTGCTGCATTTGCGTCAACCACCGGCGGTGTAGAAGCAAATAGGGAGAAGATGATACAAGCAAGTACAATTACCGCACCTTCAAGCAGTACGGCACAGTAGCTTTTGATAAAACTTTTACCGACATTCTGCGACGGTTCTCCGGCAAAGGTTGAAAGCGGTATAGGAGCAAGAGCCGTGTACATATACAGTTTGAAAAATCGTCCGTACACCGTCATTATCATAATGAAAGAGAGAACTGTGATAAACAGTCCACCAATAAGTGTTACAGCCCATAATGGTATGCTTTCAAAAAATCCGCACTCCTCGATAGTTGTTATCATTTCGGATGGCAGCGTCGTTTGATTTGGTGTGCCAAATCCGGCAGATGTCATAATTGTTGAAATCGTACCTTGCACGATGTTAAACAAAGCGAGCATTAGTTCCAAGCCATAAGTTATAACACCTTTGGCAATGGCAAAGCGAATAAACAATTTTAATGCGTGTTCCGGTTTCTTTACTTCGGTAAAACTTCCGCAAGTGCGAACTACACCGACAACAAAGAATAAAACAAGCAAAGCAAGTCCGATAGCCTGAACCGCACCGTTGATTGTTACCATCACATTCCAAATGCTCCCGCCTTTGAAGTCCTGCGGTGAAGTGGTAAGCAGTTGCCATATTTCCGATAACTTGCTGTTCCAAGTGTCGAGGGCATTTTGTAGGTTTTGAACCACCCAGTTATCACTCATCTGTTTGCACCTCCTTAAAGATTAAGGGGCATACCCAAAATTGGATATGCCCCTTTGATAACTGTGTTCTCTTAACCGGCAATGAGGTTAAGAATTTCCTTTGCAAAGGTAATGATAATACCGCCTGCAAGGGTCAAGAAGCCGTTGGCACGCTGAGACGGGTCGTGAGATTTCAAAGAAAGTCCGACCTGAACAATACCAAAGCCGAGCAAAATCATACCGATTGCACGAATAAGTCCGAAAATAAAGTCGGACAAATTATTTACCACGGTAATCGGGTCGTTAGCGGCAAAAGCGGTAACGCTCATACCTAAAACAAGGGTTACTGCTGTAACAACGGCGCAGTAAGTATGAAAGCCTTTCTTAACCTTTCCGGTCATAGGCAATCTCTGAGTGGTTTTCTTTTCGTTGTTCTTATTGAAATTAGTCATTGTAAATTCCTCCGTTAATATATGTTTTTATTTACTTCAAAGTCCTCATCGGACAGAAGTTCGTAAGTGGTTTCTCCGTAGTTTTCCTCCGGTAACTCTTTCGGGTTAAGAGAAAGAACAGAGATAGACGAATGCTTGACGGTAACTTCTCCGTGTTTGTAAGCCGAAGCTTTACCGTCTGTGGTAAGCGCTACATTTGGGTGTTTCAAAATATCGTATTTGAAATCCATAACCGGGCGTTCTCCACGAATAAATAAAATGGCATATTGGTTATCAAGCATACGAACCTCATCGGGTGTAAGTAGCTCTCTGCCCGAAATTTGATAATTAGTGGAGTAGTTTCCGCTTCGACCTGAACTCTTACCGTATGTGTTGGTATCAATGGTTTCCTTGCCGAGAAGTTCAGACACATATTTGTGTGTGCTTTGCTCGTTACCGCCCAAGTATAGGAACTCATCGCAGTTGCCCACAATGCTTTCCCATTGTTTTTCAAACAAGGCTTTTAGCTGTGCTAAGTTCTGCAAGATGATACTTACAGAAACCCCACGGGAACGCATAACCGACAATATCTTGTCGAAATCATCGGGCAGGCTCACATTGGCGAACTCGTCCATAAGAAAATGAACAGGAACGGGAAGCGAGCCGCCGTGGATATGGTCGGCAGCATAAAACAACTGCTGAAACAGCTGTGTGTAAAGAATAGATACCAAGAAATTAAAGCTGGAATCGTTGTCCGGTATCAAAGCAAACAGAGCAACCTTTTTCTCTCCAAGCGACGGCAAGTCAAGCTCATCCGTCGTGGTTAAAGAAGCAAGACTTTCAAGGTTGAACTTTTCCAATCTTGCCGCAAGAGTTATTTGTATGGACTTTAATGTTTTTGCCGCACCGGAATGATAGGAACGGTAATATTTAAGAGCAATATGGTCGGGATTTTTCATTTCAAGCTCGGCAAACAATTCGTCGAGAGGAGAAGGTCTTGTATCTTCCTCGTCCTCAATCGAACCAGCTCTGAGCATTTCCATAACCATTGCGAAGTTCTGTTCTTCTTCCGGTGCTTCATAGTGCAAGTAGAACACCAAAGCAAGCAGCAACATTGAAGCAGAAGTGTCCCAAAACGGGTCTTGGGACTGACTGCCCTTTGGAGTGGTACTCTTAAAAAGGTTCGTCACGAGCTTTTGCACATCATTGTCGTTTTGCAAATATACAAACGGGTTATAACAATGGCTTTTTTCCATTGAAATCAAATCAAGAACACGAACTTCATAACCTTTGCTTTCAAGAAGTTTTCCGGTGTCTCTGAGTATTTCGCCTTTCGGGTCAAGAATAACAAACGATGTGTTGCATTGCATTAAATTAGGTTTACAGTAAAATCTTGTCTTACCTGCACCCGAACCACCACATACAAGTGTGTTTAGATTTCTTCGATGTTTCTTTGCATTAAGCCCGATACAAACATTTTGCGTCATCAGTTTGTTTGCGGAATCCGGCGACTGTCTGTATTTCTTATTTACGGCTCTTGCGTTGCCCCATTTAGCAGAGCCGTGTTCTTCACGCCTTCGGTAATTTCTCTGTGTTGAGAAGTAAATTCCAAGACCGAGTCCGTAACAGAGAAGCAAAACGAGGACAGTTTTTAAGCTGTCCTCGCAAACTTCAATATGGAACGGTTTGTTAAAAGCCGACAAAAGGCTTGGCAGAATTTCCGGCAATCCTCCTTTTACAGAGGGTGCAATCAAAAGTGCCAGCCATACGACCGGGATAATACCGATGACGGAAAGAATAACAGCAGTCTGTCTTTCGTTATCTCGATTCACAAGAGCGTTCCTTTTTGATAACTTTGAACTTTTTCTTTGGGGCAGTTCCGACCTTAATGATAAGGTCGTCAACAGCGTCGGTGGATTTACCCTCGTTCATCAAGTCCGTTTTTTCATCATTGAGAGAACGGATAATAATGCCGTGTTCGTAATCGTCCAACGCAATATGATACATTTCTTCTTTCGCCATAATCTAACCTCTTATCTTTCATAGTCTTTTGAGCGAGCCTGCTTTTTCTTGTAAAGTTCATCGGAAACACGGGAATGAATATCCGCCATCGCATTTCTCGTTTTGGAAAGTTCATAGCGAATATCCTTTGGCTCTTTGTTAGCGAGCTTATCCGGAATACGGTTGATGGCAAAATTCTGCGTATCAATACCGTACTTTTTGCAAAGCATATATCCGATACATACCGCCTGAAAGCCCATATCGGAACGGCTGTAACTGTCGCTGTTGATAGAAAGCTGTGCGTGGCCAAGTTCCTGTGCTACGCACTGTGCAACCGCTACGCTGTCTCCCACATCACGCTTAACATACAAGGTCTGTTCCTCGTTGTTATAGAATGCTGCCATATTCGGATACGGCAGGTCGTCTGCCGCTTCCACATTGACAGGAGAAGAATCAAGCATTGTGGTAATGAGTGCTTTAGGGTCACGGTTGACTGTCGGCGCAGGCGGTCGTTTGCCATTGGTCTGAGATACATCAAAGACCTTTTTCACATTGTAGGAAATTCCGGTTGTACCGTCACGCTTTGCATATTCAACTGGTTCAAGAATAGAAATGCTCTTAGCACCTTTCGTGATTTTGATGTTGTCTTTGCTCCAATCGTCAAAGTTTTTAAGCTGACTTGCTTCGGGCAGCTGCTTAAAAATGAGGAGAGCGTTGACAGCAGAGTATCTGTCAAGTCGGCTCTGCGTATCAAGGAATGCTTTGAACTTCTCCGGGTCGGAAACAATCCCCGTTGCGGTTTCATCAGCCATTTGATAAACGGCTTCTTTTTCTTTTCTCATCTTCTCGGCATATTCCTCTTTGGAAAGTCTCGGACGCTGACCGCCTGCCTTTGCAGGAGTAAAATTGTTTGTCATTATAATTACCTCTCTTTCGATTTCTTAGGTTTGTTTTTCGGCTGTTTGTGTACCGTTTGCTTTGGTGCAGAGTTACTCTTTGTCTTATCGACTTCCGGCTCTTTGCGTTCCGCTTCTTTCTGTTGCTTGGACTGAGCCTTATATCGGTCGAGCTTTTCTTTGACCGACGGCTTTTTCTGTCCGTCGCTTTCAGCACCCTTGTCAGTTCGCATATCTGCCGGCTCTGAGTTTTGCCTTGACGGAGGGTTTTTGTCCGTCTTGGCGACTGTGGGGTTTGATTGCGAGTACCCGTCTTTCTGAATTGGTTTTCGGGTTGCTTCCTCGGTAATGATTTCGTTTTTGGTTTTTGTCGGCTTGTCCTTTTCTAAGGCTTCTCGTTTTTCAACCGCTTTCTGCGACTCTGTAACGATGGCAGCCTTATCCACCTTACCGAGTTCAAATCTCTCAACGATACGCTGAATTTTGGAAGCGTCCTCCGCACGAGCAATAATATCAATCGGTACATTATCGCCATTTGTGTTTTTATCCCTCAACACGCAATAAAGAACGCCGTAGCGTTTTGCCTGTTCGGTGAATTTCTTTAAGTCCTTATTCGGAATAGAAAACACTTTCAACTCTTTGCCCGATTTAATCATATTGGTAAGACGGGCTTTACCTCTTGTCTTGTTTGCCTGCGTTGCTTCCTGCTTTAACACGGAAGCGAGAAGAATAGCAATATTCTTTGCAGCCGAACCGGTTAGTTTAGCAGCAACTTCAAAGCCTTCAAGAGATAATCTTACGACCTGTTCTGCTGCGTCACCTGAATTTGTCATTTCGGTTTTGCTCCTTTCTTTCTTGTTTTTCTTCGTAGGCTCTTACCGTTTCAAGATTGGCTTCAATAACCTTTGACCTTTCGGCAATGTCATCACAAAGACCGACCTCTTTACGGAGAGTCCACAATTTGCCGGTGATTGTTGAAATCTGTTCTTTGACCTTTGACAGCTCATCGTCACTCAAATTTTTTCTTAACTGTTTTCGCAGGTGCGTTCTGTCGTCAGTCAAAGTTTTGATTTGCGACAACACCGACTCTTTATATGAGAAAAGCTGTTCGTCCGTAGAAATATTTTCTCGTCCGAGCAGCCTTGTCTCCTGTGTGATTTTATCAAGCTTCAATAAATCTTCTTTGAGAAGGTAATGAAGCCTTGCGGTATTTTGTTTTTTGTATTTAGGCAGATAACCGAGCTTGTAGCAGTAATGCAGATACAGCCCATACAGTCCGCCGACCTTTTTTATTTTGTGTTCTCTTGTAGGCAGTCGGTACTGTCTGATGACTACCGTCTGATTTGTAAACGGCATTAAGCATACGCCTTGATTTTCAGTAAGCCTACGCTTGATTGCTTCTTCGGTGTAATCTTCACCGAGATTTTTAAGCCTTATCGGTTTTTTGTATCCTTTCGGCACAATCGTCCAATACTTACGGCTTTCACTCAAACAATGCTCATAACCCATTTGAGTTAAGGCATAGTCAAGACTTTTAAGGTTAGTGCTGTGGGCAATAGCTTCATCTATCGCTTGGCGAGTCATTGAGTATCGAGTCGGCATTCCGGCTTGTTCCTGTTTGTAATAGTAGGATGATTGCTTACTGCGATTTGGATTTGGATTATAATAAAGTCCGTACTTTTCGCAGATTTTATCTGCAACCAAGCGAAACTTGAACCACGCTTTTTCGTCGCCCCATAATCTCTTGCCGTCCACAAAGGAAACTGAGTTGATTACATAGTGGCAATGCAAATGCTTTGTGTTCAAATGCGTAGTTACTACCGCTTGAAATCTTTTGCCCCAAACTTCGTTTACAAACTCCATTCCGATTTTCTGTGCAAGCTCCGGCGAAATATCTTGTTCCTTAAAACTCAGGTATCCGTGGTAGGCTTGTATGCCTTCCTCTTTACCGTATGCCTGTTTAACCGATACAAATTGGTCACGGGCTGTAAGCGGATTGCAGTTGATGCCTTCGACGAAAAATTCACGCTCGGTTTTTTCTTCGTCCTTTGCGTATGCCAACACATCACGGAGAGCCTGATACTGTTCCACAGTGTAATTATCTGCCGCCGTTTTTGCGGGATTGGCTGCGTAATCAATAACCTGACCGAGCCTTGAAGTGACTGCCCACAACTTACTTACTGCCATTTCATATCGCTCTCATTTGGTCTGAGAAAAACTCGTTCAACATCTGCCTGAAACTTATGCCAACGCTCCGCTTCTTTTTTAAGCTGCGTTGCGTCTGCAAAGCCGAGCGTGTTTGCTTTTGCGGCAAGCTGATTGATGTTGTTACCGATTGCGGAAAGTTCACGCATAACATCGTAAAATCTTTCGTCGGGCTTTTCTCTCGGCTCGTAACCACGGAGAAGCAAACGGATAAGTCCGGCTTCACTAAGGCAAGCCTTCTTTGCTTTTTTCTGCAAGTCCTGTGCTTCATCACGGCTGAGCCTAACAATCTTCTGAATGTTTCTTTTTCTCATTTTCTTTGTCATCCTTTCTTGAAATAAAATAGTGCCTGTCCTTATTTATTTGAAACAGGCACATAAAAGTAACTCCGAAAAAACCGCCGATGATTAAACCGGCGACTGTTAATACTATCTCTCGCAAAATTTCTCTCCTTTCTCTTTGGGGTATTAGGGGCAACCCCTAACGAGTTTTACCGTTTGGAAACCTGTGGTTATCCAAATGGTCTGCTCGCTAAGTTTGTGCAGACTCGTAGGGTTGCCCCGGAGATTGTCTCTTTATCTCTCCATATCCTTCGATACCGGCTTATACGCTTTCGCTACAATGCCGTTATCTGTTTGATAAAAACGCTCCGGATACTTGAATTTCTCCTCATACTTTTTCATCAAATCCTTTGGCATACTGAGAAGTTTCTCCGACTCAATCGGTGCATAGGCAATGAAAAACTTGCCAGCTATAATGTCCAGCATTTCACGGTTGCTCTCGTCTTTCACATAGCACTTTTCAATCTTCCAACCGTCCTTTCCACCGTATTCATCAGCCATATATGCTTCCAGTCGCACATTTTTATCCGAGCCGTCAAGGGAAGAAGCATAGATAGAGTATCCACCCATACCTTCGACGAAAGCCTTATTGTTACTGCCGACAACATAGGTTCGTTCTTCCTCTGTATAAGATTTGTCGAAGCTGTCAGCTGTAAAAACAATATATCCGACAGTATGACTTCTATCTTTTTCTGCCTGTCGCAAATGAGCCTTCAACTGCTGATAACTCATCTCAACATTTTCAGGTTCGGAGTAGATTGCCCTGTTGAGTTCAGCACCGTTCATCTTGCCTTCTTCGTTGCAAATGATTGCAACCTCATCATCAAACGGCATATATTCCTCAATATATCCGCCTACGGTTTCCTGCATTGCTTCAAGCGTATCCTCGATTTCAATGACCTTTGGATACTTGTCCGGTTCAATAAGAATGACAGAAATCTTTTCAGAGGTTTCAACCTTTTCAAAGGTATCCTCATCAATGTTTAGTGCAAGTGAGCTGCCGTTTTCCCAACTCATATGAATTTGTCCGGCGTCGTCAACGAACTTAACCGTTCCTTTCAAGCCATAAGGCATTTGACTTTCGCCACGCATTTCTTGGAGAATAATCTGCGTTCCCTCCGAGTACATTTCTCTGATTTTTTCAACATTCATCTTTCAAAACTCCTTTCGTGCTTCTTTGATATTCCTAACTTGATACAAAGAAAGTCGTTGACATCTTTTCCGCACTTGGGCGGATCGTCAACGACTTCATACTTATCCGTAAGAATAGTTTGCAACGCCTTGGTTGCTTTTCTTCCGGCAATATCATTGTCCAAATGGAGAATGATACGCTTAATTGACTTGTCTTTTTCAAGCAATTTTCTAACCGTAACAGGCACTTTCGAGTCCCCGATATTTTGCTTTGGCGAGTACACCCCGGCAAGAGAAATAAGATTAAACTGTCGCCAATTCTTTCCCTCCAACTTCATCAAAGTTGCATAGGAGAGTAGGTCGATGGCACATTCAAACAAATGAACCTCGCCGGTGTTTTCGGCAGTAAGACGGAAAGAATATTGCTTTTTGCTACCGGTGCAGTCGCCCATAAGTCTTGATTGATTTGTGGCTCTGTAAGCTGCATACTTTGGTTTATTGCTTTCGTCGTAGCCGATAAAAACAACATTGTGATACGGCAGCGATTCAATTACCAGTTCCTTTTCCAAGCAGTAATTGATGATTTCGTAATCAATGCCACGCCCGAAAAGATATTCAAATACCACATCCGAAGTGGGACTTCTTTCGGGGAGTAGCAACGGTTGATTATTATAGCTTTTTGTGTTTTCGGGTATCGGAGACCTTACTGAACTATTACCCATAATGGTCTGAACCGCTTCAACGAAGTCCATTCCACGAACTTTTATAAGGTAATCTATGGCAGATTTGCCCCCGATACCTCTTGACCACCACATCCATTTTCCGTTGGAAATCTTCAAACTGTCGTGAGTTCTTGTGGTATAGGTGTTGTTTGAATACTTCACAAGCTCGTTCGGTTCATACTCTCTGAGATAGGTCAATAAGTCCATTCGCTTGGCTTCAGTTATGACCTCCGGTGCGATATATGGCATATAAACCACCTCGCTTTACACAAGGAAGTCGATTACCTTATCGCTTATCTCATCGCAATAGGCGAGCTTCGCAATCAGCAAAAGAACATCGGTGACCGGACACTTAACATCATTCCAGAAAAGCCAAGCAATTTCCGCAAGGTCTTTCTCCTCATAAAGAGCGATAATGTCAGCCTGTGAAAAATCGGTTTGAATGCAGATGTCAATGAGTTCTTCATAGAAACTGAGTTTAGCAATTCTGAGATTGATTTCCGCCTTATTAGCCGGAATTTTTTCGTTTTCCAGTTCGTGATAAGCATTATTTAATCGACGAACAACGCACATCTGTGGTGCGTTATACGGATTGATTTCCTCGTTTCCGAAAAAGAAATCTACCGTCAAGTCCTTTTCTTTCATATTATCTTTCATAAGTTTTCTCCTTTCGTGTAGTCGGCACTTCGCCCTCATCAGGCTCGCCACCGACAATTTCATTTTCTGTTTTGTCCATATTGAGCAGGATATTGAGTTCATCAAGTCTTGCAAGTTTAGTCCTCAATTCGTCCTCTTGGATAAACGGTTTTTGGACTTCTTTCTTTGCAGTTTCAAATTGAGCTTTAGTGTTTTCAAGTTCGCTTTCGGCAAAGGTTAAACTCTCCGCAAACTTCTCAATGCCGTTGTCAATACGAGTGATGTTGCCGTGTGCGTCGTCGCCGAGCGTAATGTTTTTGCTTGTCGCACCTTTAATCCTAACCTCGTAGCTGCGCTCTGTGGTGTTGAAAAGAAGTTCCATTTCAAATCCTCTATATTTGCCGAGAGGAATAGGGTCGGGGCTGTTCATCTGCTTGCAGGCTTCAATGATTGCTTTGCCGGCTTCTGCTTTTTCGGAATAAAAAACACCCTTAACCTCCATACCGATAAAGCGGTCATCTGTTGGTTTCGGGTGCTGCTTCGCAGTTTCCACATCTGCTTTTAAGCCGTTTATGCGGTTTTCAAGAGAAGTGATACGCTGCGGGTAATATTTGATTATCTTATCTTCCAAAGCGTATTTTTCAGAAAGAAAATTGGATTTTAACAGTTTCAACTTTTGTACCTGAATATCTAAATCCATCTTCTCTTTGATATACGGATTGCCGGTTGCAAGCATTTTAATCTCGGCATAAGACAGTGCGGTTTCGTCAATATCTTCCGCACTTCTGACCGGAGATTTGCTCGTCATAATCTGACTTGCAAACTTTTGCTTGCCCTCTACAAGCTGATAGAGATATGCGTCAAAGGTCTGTTCCGTAACATAGCGGTAAATATCTACTTCCGGGTTTGAGTTGCCTTGACGGATAATGCGACCGCTGCGTTGCTCCAAATCTGCCGGTCTCCACGGACAATCAACATCGTGAAGTGCTATAAGCCTGTCCTGAACATTCGTCCCGGCTCCCATCTTTTGAGTAGAACCGAGTAGCACTCTGACTTCGCCTTTGCGTGTCTTTTGGAATAACTCCTTTTTCTTAACATCGGTGTCTGCTTCGTGGATAAAGCGAACTTCACTTTCGGGAATGCCTCGCTCAATCAACTTCTTTCTGATGTCGTTATACACCGAAAAAGTACCGTCGTTCTTTGGCGTTGATAGGTCGCAGAACACAAGCTGCGCTGATTTCTTGTCGGTTGTTTCTTCCCAAATGCGATAGATGTTGTCAACGCAGGCATTGATTTTGCTGCCCTCATAATCGGGTAACATATCATTGAGCATACGCTGGTCAAGTGCCAACTTTCTGCCGTCGTTTGTGATTTTAAGCATATTGTCAACGCTTGAATCCACACCGCCGCTGCGAACTTTCTCGGCTCGCTCTGCAAGAGAGGCAACCATTTCTTTCTGCATTTCAGACGGCTTGACCGCTACATTGTGAAAGTGTGCTTCGGGTACAGGCAATGCCAACATATCCGCTGTTTTAATGTCCGCAACCTCTTTGAACATTGCCATAAGTTCTGGTAAATTGTAGAACTTTGCAAATCGTGTTTTTGCTCTGTATCCCGTACCCTCCGGTGTAAGTTCAACTGCTGTTACAGTTTCTCCAAAGGTACTTGCCCACGAGTCGAAGTGCTGTAAGTTGTTTTTTACGAGCGTGTTGTACTGCAAGTATCGCTGAATAGTATAGAGTTCCACCATACTGTTTGAGATAGGAGTACCGGTTGCAAATACCGTTCCTCGACCGCCTGTAAGTTCATCAAGGTATCTGCACTTCATAAACAGGTCGGAAGATTTCTGTGCTTCTGTCTGTGCGATACCGCCCACATTACGCATTTTGGTATAAAGATAGAGGTTCTTGTAGTAATGACTCTCGTCAATAAAGAGCCTGTCCACACCGAGTTCTTCAAAGGTTACCACATCGTCTTTACGGCTTTGGTCGTTGAGTTTTTGCAGTTTCAACTTCACAGCCTTTTTCGACTTTTCAAGCTGCTTAATAGAGAAGTTTTCTCCACGGTTTTTCTTTAAGTCGATAATGCCGTCAGTCAATTCCTGAAGCTGTTGCTCTAAGATTGCCCTTTGCCTTTCAACAGACATAGGTATCTTTTCAAACTGACTGTGACCGATAATAACTGCGTCGTAATCTCCGGTTGCAATCCTGCCACAGAACTTTTTACGATTCTTCGTTTCAAAATCTTTCTTCGTTGCAACAAGAATATTAGCCGCAGGATAGAGTTGTAAGAACTCGGCTGCCCATTGTTCCGTCAAATGATTTGGGACTACGAACAGCGACTTGTTGCAAAGTCCTAAACGCTTTGACTCCATAGCGGCTGATACCATCTCGAAAGTCTTGCCTGCACCGACTGCGTGTGCAAGCAGCGTATTTCCGCCGTAAAGAATATGTGCTACCGCATTTTTCTGATGTTCACGAAGTTCAATTTCGGGGTTCATACCGTTAAAAGTAATATGACTTCCGTCATACTCACGGGGTCTTATGCTGTTGAACTTTTCGTTATACATCTTCGTGAGTTTTTCTCGGCGGGTAGGGTCAGCCCATACCCAATCTTGGAAGCCTTGCTTGATAAGTTCCTGCTTTGCCTGTGCGATTGCCGTTTCTTTTTTATTAAGAACGGCTTTTTTCTTACCGTCCTCATCTTCGATATAGTCAAAGATACGGACATCTTTCAGGTTCAGCGTTTCCTCGATTATCTTGTATGCGTTAATACGGGAAGTGCCGTAAGTGCTGTACGCTTTCACATTGGAACGGTCATAACTTTTGCCCTCAATGTTCCATTCGCCGGTATATTGAGAGTAGTGTACTTTGATGTTCCATTGTGCATAGCGTGGAGTATCGAGAAATTCAAACATAAACTTCTCAAAGATTTCGGGCGGTATCCAAGTTGCACCGAGCCTTACGGATATTTCGCTTGCGGTCAAGTCTTTCGGCTGAACTTTTTCCAGAGCCTCTACATTGATTTTGTAATCTTCGGGATAAACCTCGGCAGACTTTTTGGCTGTAATAAGTTTTTCTCGGACATTTCCCGAAAGGTACTCATCTGCCATCAAATACTTTTGCTCGGTTACATTTCCATAACCATAAAGCGGGTTTAAGAATATGACGCCCTTTAAGTCGGAGAATAATTCTTCTTCGCTTTTGCCTGTAAGCTCACGCATATATGCCATATCAACGGTTGCTTTCTCTCCCATAGATACGGCAAGCGCTTCGTCCGCCGTATCAACCTCCGTTATTGGTTTATGCGGTTTGATTGTACGCTTAAAGAACATATCTGCCTTGCGTTCAAGTTCACCGTTTTCGTTGATAACTTCAAGTGCAGAAAGTAGGGCAAAGGAACTGTCATCACCGAATGCCGACACATTGGCTCTGCTGTTAATCAGTCCGTATTTCTTTGTATAACCGTCATAAAGGCTGTTGAGTTTTGACTGCTCGGCTTTGATTTCTTCGTCGGGATAATCTTCGGTTTGAAGTTCAATCAGGTTGCGGACACAATCTCTTATCGCAACCATACCCTTAATGCGGTTTTCGGCTGTTGCCGATACCTCAACAGGCGACATACGAGAGTTCTCACGGAAATAGATTTTATCGTCAACAATCGTGTATGAGAAGTTTCTCACATTCGGGTCTGCCGGGATAGAATTATCTTCTTCCTCAAGTTCATCTTCCACTTCGTAATCGGAAATTTCTCCGTGTATATTCGCTACCGCTTCCGATAACAATTCGGATAAATCTGCATTTTCAAACGGTACGCAGGTTACTTCTTCTCCAAAGCGACCGCTTACTGTTTTCATTTCGCCCAGTATCATTTCAGGATGCTCTACAAAATATGAGTTCATCGTGATACCATTTTCATTCGTGCCAAGCTGTACCCAGTCAGGTACAATATCAATGAGCCTGTCACGCTTTTGCAAGAACAAAATATCCGATACGACCTCTGTTCCGGCATTGCCCTTAAAAGTAACATTCGGCAGTCTGATTGCTCCGAGAAGTTCTGCCCTTTGAGCAATATATTTTCTGACCGATGAATTGGTTTTATCCATTGTGCCTTTGCTCGTAACAAGAGCCATTACACCGCCGGGTCTTAACTTATCCAAAGACTTGGCAAAGAAATAGTCGTGAATAAGGAAGTTGTACTTATCGTATCTCTTGTCTGTCACCTTGAAATCGCCGAACGGCACATTGCCGATAACTCCGTCAAAGAAACTGTCGGGAACATTGACTTCTTCAAATCCTTGTGCCGCTATTGAGGATTTCTGATAAAGCTGCTGTGCAATACCTGCCGAAACGGTATCAAGTTCAACGCCGTAAACTTTTGCGTTCTCCATTGATTTTGGCAGCATACCGATAAAATTACCGATACCGCAGGACGGCTCTAACAAATTGCCCTCACGAAATCCCATCTGTTCCATTGCTTTGTATATGGCATTGATAACTGCTGGAGGGGTATAAAAGGCGGTCAAGGTGCTTTCTCTTGCCGAAGCGTATTCTTCGGGTGAAAGCAAAGTGTAAAGCTCTACAAACTCATCTGCCCACGCAGAATTATTCTCGTCAAAGGCTTCGGGCAAACCGCCCCAACCGACATATTTAGATAAGACAAGTTGTTCTTCGGGTGTAGCAAATCTGTTTTCAAACTCACATTCTTTGAGTACCTTTATTGCTTCTGTATTTCTGCGAAAGCGTTCTTTCTTGCCGACTTGTTCAACTGGATTAGAACGCAAATCAAAATTGTTTCGCTCTGCCATCGGCACATCAGGGTGCAGGTCAAAACTTTTTACCTTTTCTTTTTTCTTCTGTTCCCAAGCAGGAACAATCGGCTCAGGTTCTTTATCGTAACCGTTTCCGATACGAATGCCCTCGTTATACATCTCATCGTAGCTGTCAAAACCGTTTTGAACGGCTACAATTTCTCGGTAGTCCTCAATCGGAACTTTACCGATATTGGTTGCTACCATATCGCTTCTTTCGGCATTTTCAAGGAGTGCTTCCATTGTGGCAGAAGTGCAGCCGGTTAAATCCGGTGTCTGTTTGAAAGCATTATCTGCTTCTTCAAACCATTCCGTACCTACATCGGCAAGAGTTTGATTTGCGATACTGCCGAGATAATCAAAGAAGTCATCTGCCGATTTGTGGCTTTGTGCCGCTTCTCTAATTTCATCAAAAGAGAGTTCGTTAGTAACATACTGACCGCCGGCATTGCTGTCGGGGTTGAAGTACATCCAAGTAACGCTTTCTTGCTCTCGGTTAATGAAAAAGGCATCTTCATAATCTGTTTTCTGTTCGGTTTCGGTATCGTTTTGAGCGATATTTTCGCCTGTATCTGCTTTTTCTGCGGCAGGTAATACCGTTACTCTCAGGTGTTCGTTCATTGGATTTTCACGCACTTTACGGTCAAATTCCGAACGCTCAAACTCTTTGTTAAATAACGGCATTTCGGTATCATAAAGCATTACTCTCTCATCATCAAAAGATAAGATTTCGTATTCCGAAGCACCGATATATACTGTATCGCCAAGATGATATTCATAGCGTGCTTCCGTTTCTACATCGTTGTTTTCAGTTTCGGGTGGGGCAGAAGAAAGTATTTCACGATTTCTTTGCTGCTCTGCAAGTTCTGCTCGCCGTTCTTCTTGTTTTTCAAGCCACTTTGGATACTGCTCCTTTTCTTTTGGATTGAGGTATCTGTCCATACGGATAAGTTCTCCGATACGCTTTTCAACCTGATTCCATTTAAGAGTGAGTTTAGGTGCGCCGTTTCCAAATCCTTTTGAAAGGGTTATGCCTTTTCCGTCGTGGTTTTCATCAATACCTGCACCGATAATAACAGGATATGAACCGCCCCAACCGTATTCGTTTTTGAGAAAATCTGCATTTTCCTTTGCGGATAGGCTCTTTTCAAACTGCTCATAGATACGCATTTTGCCTTCCGATACTCCGCTTCCACGGGTTAGAACTGCGTCAATAACTTCCTGAGAAAAAGTAAAGGCAGAGGTTTTCTTTTCCTCTGCCTGACTGCTTTCTATTAAAGATAACTGACTGTCTGTTGACGGTAACGGCTTTATCTCATCGGACAATTCTCCTAAAAGCCTCATTGCCTCAAAATGCTGTGCAATTACACCCCAGTCGTAGTAGCTTTGAGCCGTTCTGTTGTTATAACTTCCTTCCCACAAATGAAGAACATTCTGAAATGTCTTATAGCCTACCGTTCTGCCGTCCTTTAATGTGAGTTCGGTGTAGTCGTTATTGAAAATACTCTTAACATATTCAGTCCTATCCGAATTACTTGTGTTTCTTTCAAAGAAGTCTTTGATTTCTTCTTTTGAAGCGGACAGGTGTGTGGTAGTGCCGAGTATTTCTCTGATTGTATCGTCTCCGCCGAAAAACGGCAGGCTCTTGTCCTCGTGTTCTCTGTCGTAATACTCTAATTGAATATTACCTGTTCCTTCACGATTTCCTGTGCTGAATTCCTGATGTTGTTCATCAAGCGAACCCATTTCATCATATCGTTCGCTTTCATCTGCTCCGTCAGTCCCTCTTTCTGTGCCATCTGTCTGACCAAGGTTTCCTCCAACTCGGTCGCTCTCTGCTGAACTTCCGCCAAGTGCTGAGTAAGCGTCCCTTTCGTCAAAAGATTGTAATACAGGATTTTGTGATGTTCTTTCAGATAAGTTTTCCTCATCCTCGACCATTTGCCGAGAGTCACTTCCGACTGTTCGGGCAGAGTCAGGTTCGGAAGATTGTAGTCTCCCACCATCGTGTATGTGATTTCGTTCATCGTTTTGGCTCCTTTCGTCTTTGTTATCTTTATTGTAATCAAATTGCCTTTGCTCATCAATTATGCGATTTTCTCTGTCCAATGCCATTACGGTTTTGGATATTTCGGAAAGTCCCATTTCTGCAATATCGCTTGTGGCAATGCCGAGAGCATTAAGCGTGTCCTGTGTATTAAAGTTTGTTACATCACGAAAATCGTCGGCTTCAAAATATTCTTCTGCATTGATACCGAGCCTTGACATCATCATATATGCCACGCTGTTTGTAACAACCTTTTTGTAAAGGCTTGCAATCATATCCTCGCTGAGTTCTTCAAGAAAACTGTCCTCACTGATATACACAAGGTCATTCAGATAGTCGGGAAGATTATCTTCGGCAGCATTTTGTGCGGCACTCATTACAGCATTACTCAAACTACTCTTGTTTTCAAGCTCACCGAATGTGCTTTCAAGCGTTTCAATAACACTTGCGTCATATTCATCTCTCATATTCCAAAGCGGAACAGGACGAGAGTATCTGCTTTCGTGTGTATCGGATATATCAAAGTAATGGGTAAGCCTTTGTCTGCTTCTGTCTGCGTCCTCAAACACGGCAATACCTTTTGCTCCCTTATTTACCCAACGACCGAAAGAAGTATTCCATCTTTCAATTTCAAGTACCGCCGTTGCGTCCGGTCGCTGTGCAAAGATTAACAGTTGCTCGTCAAATCGCAGTTTGTAGTTTCTGCAAGCCGACTCCAAAAACTTCTGCCAGCTTTGCGGATTTGAAACAACCGTCTTGCAAGTTCTGTCATACAGTTCGGATATGAGTTCGTATTTCCTCGCCATTTACTTACACCTCCTTATCGTGATTTTTCTTTGTCTTTGGCAGACTTCATATTTTCTTTTGCGGCTGGTTCTACGGTATGACCGTTTCTCTCGCAAAGCTCAGCAAATTCGCAGATGTGATAGAGATTTGTACCAACCTCTAAATGATAGTCGTCGATATATCTGCAAGTTCTCTCCATTGTTTTGCCATCGCTGAGTTTAATGGTTATTTTTTCGCCGTCCGCAATGCGAAACTGCTCTTTATAGTGGGAGTCGATGAAACGAATGCCACGCTCTGCGTCTTTCAAATGGCTGTTTAGCCACTCTTTATGATAGCAATAGCAGTACAGATTGTACTCGCCCCTGTTGGGGTTAAACCTCATAAGATAGCTGTATTTTTCCGTATCAAGACGAATGCCGTAATGGTTGCGGTCGTCATTAAAGGAGCTGTCGGGAGTGGAATAACAGTAAGAGGACATAGCCTTTCTGTCGGACAAAACATCTCCGTCACGCAACCCGTTTATAACGCCATCAAATTCAGCCTTAAATTCATCGGTTTTTAAGTCTTTTCTGAAATCGTTCCAAGTCGTCCAAAACTCGTTACCGGTAGAACCGAAGTCCGCTCGCAAATATCCGATAAGACCGGTCTGCATAGAGAGCTGCTGGCTTTGGCTGTATGTGTATTTACGCTCTGCTTCGGTCAATACACTGTAATCCATTTTTCTCACCTCGCTTGTTCGTTTGATTGTCTTTGTTTTGGAATAGAAAAGCCATATACTTCGGCAATCTCATCGCCGAGCCTTTTGGTAACTCGTGTGATGTCGGCTCTTGTAACTTTTCCGTTATAGATTTTATCTTGCAGATTTTCAATCTGCGTATCGGTAACACCGTCTTTGAATACACGGTACAGATAATGGTTTGTGCCGTCGTGATGAACGGCATTGGCTCGAAGGTCGCCGTGCTTGTCCACATACCATTCGGTATAATCGGTATCGGAATAAAGGCAATCCGTTATATTGCCGGAATCAATCATTTTGTATCCCGTCACTCTGCCGTTCCATCTGCCAAGGTCGCCGATAACGATAATCGGTTGTGAAAACTGAATATCGAGATTTCGCCTTTCATCGGAAAGGTAATCGTCATTTGCTTCAACCATATACTCATATAGCTTGTTTTCGTCGTTAGGGTCATCATCTAAACCGTTGATTTCAAGGTATTCCTTATAACTGTCACGCCAGTCATCAGCTTCAAGGTTCATATTGCTCCAAATAATATGACGGTCACTCTGTTCCCGTCTGCTCATCAGCACCGCCTCCCAAATAAGAGAACAGCTTATTAACTTTGGTCTGCTTCTGAAGCTCAATAATCAAGCTCATATCCGGAATGGTGATACCCGGAATTTTAAGTATGCTTTCCATATCAAGCTGCTGCAATTTCTTTTCCGTATTGCAACCTGCGTCAAACAGTTTCGTCAGAAGCTTTGTTTTCTGCTGAAAAGTGAATTTCTCTTTCATTATTTGTCCTCCTTATCGTTATTTACAATTTTGCATAGGTTCGATACATATGCTCACAACGCTTTCGTCCTCTCTGAACTTCGGGACTGGGCGCAAGTTCGGGGTGTGAAGCCTGAAGCTTTGCTCGTGACCTTCTGACACTCTCGAAATGCGGTAAATGCAGTTCTTTATAGCAATTCATAATCACCGCAAAAGGCAAACCGCCTATATCTTGATTTTCATACCGTTGATAACAACGATTACAAACGAGAAGATAAAGTTTCATATCGTCGTTTCGTGCGTCTGTATTCTCTTTGAGAATAGTTAGCACTTGGTTTTCTATCGTATTGGGATTATTCATTTCATTCCTCCAAAAAATATGGGCGGAGTTTTTTACGCTCCGCCCACTGTGTTTTTCCTTATTTCTTTCTGTTTTTAATCTGTAAGAAGATAAAGCCGCCGACAATAAAGGCGACCAATACAACTGCTACGATTGTTTTAGCGTCCATTACTCATCGTCCTCCTTTTTCTTTTTTCTGAGTGCAACAAAAGCTGTTCCCGCAATGCCGAGAGCAGAAAGTCCTGCAAGTGCAGTCCACAAACCGACTTTGCTGTTATCTCCGGTCTTAGGCGTATCTCTGAGAACATTGTGCATTTCCACAACGGTGGTAGAACCGACCTTTACGCTTGCTTTCTTATCGGCAGGTAAAACATATCCAGCAGATACATTGTCGCTGACCTCAGACACCGTGTATTCGCCGATACAAAGTCCCTCAATAAAGATTTCACCGTTCTTATAGGTTGTGAAACTGCGGTCATAACCGTTTTCTCCGGTTACTCTGAAAGTGAAGCCCTCAACCTTACCGTCGGAAGATGTCTTTTTGATTTTAAGATTACCTTTCATTGCCTGATTGATAAAGCCGACTCCTGCTTTGTTTTCAACATTGTAGGTGGTTTCATCATTCTCAATAAAGACGGAATAAACACCCTTATCAAGTTCAAAACCGTCCGGTGCTTTGGTTTCTCTTACAAGATATTTTCCATAGAGAAGTTCTTTCATCTCGTAGATACCTGTTGAGGTTTCTTTAAGATTTCCGATAAGTTCATCGCCGTCGTCAAGTTTGCCATCGCCGTTTACATCTCTGTAAACTTCAAAGGTTGCACCTGTAAGTTTGTTATCGGGATAATCTGCGTCAACTTTGGTAAGCTGAATGTTACCGTGAATATACTCATTGGCGATTTCAACTTCAATGACCTGTTCGTTTTTAGAAATATTGACCTCGTAGGAAGTATCGTCAAGGACAAATCCTGTCGGAGCTTCAATCTCTCTTACAATCCACTGTCCATAAGGAACTTTTGCAAAAGAAAAACTGCCGTCCTTTTCAGATGTGGCAGTCATAATAGCGTGTTCTTTTGTAAATTCGGTTTCATCTGCTTTGAAGATGCCGATTAAAGCACCTCCAAGTGCTTCTCCATTCTCGTCAATCTTCTTACCGGATACAGAACCGTAGATGAGTTTATTCTCAATCGGCTTACCGTCATTCACATTGATTTCAACCGTTTCGGTGTCCTGACCGGCATACTCAAATGTGAACGGATATTGTGTAGCGGAGAGGATATAATGCTCATCTGTGGCAATTTCCTTGATATAGTAGCTGCCAAACGGAAGGTCTGTATTTTCAATCGCTGTTCCATTTTCATCAAGCGTGATAATCTCAATCAAACCATCTGCCGGAATGACTGTGCCGCTTGAAGATACTATATCTTCTTTTGCGTATAGTCCGAAGCTGATGTTTTTGATTTCATCATTCTTGCCGATACCAAAGGTTTCGTCCTGCTCTAAGATTTTCCCAAGAGAAATCTTCACTTTCTGTCGCTCGTTGACGAAGCTGGTTGCGATTTCTGTTACCGCTACATCCTGACCGGCATAAGTGAGTTCAACCGAATGCTTTTCTTTGTTGATGACCATACCGTTAGGTGCTTTGATTTCTACTACCGTGTATTTTCCGAGATAGAGTTCCTTGCTCTTGGCAAAACCTTCATCGTCGGTTGTCACGGTATCAACCACATCACCCTTGTGATAACGAAGTGTGCCGTCCGGTGTGATAATGTCTTCATCGGCTGTGATTTCATAAACCGCACCTGCAAATCCTTTGACTGTATATACCGGCTGATAAATCACATCTTTATCTTTCTCGCCAAAAACATTCACACCAAAGAACACCTCGCCGGTTTTCTCAACGGAAATTGTGCCTTTCTGAGCCATATTCGGCTTATCCACCTTAATCAATGTGATACCGCCTTCCTGTGTGGAGTTTTCTTCCGTTACATCAAAAGGAACAGGAGTACTGTCGAGTACATACCCATAGGGCGCTTGAACCTCAACAAGTGAATAACCTTTGCCGTATTCAAGTTTTTCGGGAGTTACAAGCTGTCCGTCTGCGTCGGTATAGAAAGTGTTGATAGTTGTCGGTGTAGGATAAGTAAATGTCATACTTACTTTGTTTCCGGCAGGGTCATAGATTTGGAAGCCTGCACCTGCATACGGAATTGTCTTGCCTGTTTCTGCATCAATCTTTACCACCTTGATATAGCTTTCAAAGTTTGCGTTGTTAATGAGATAACGGTAGGTCTGTCCGTCCTGAGAAATGAAAACATCAAAGTCTTTCATAAACTCACGACCTTCCCAACCTTTGGTCTGATGAACGGTATATACGCCGTAAGGCATATCCTTTGTCTGAGCAAAACCGTTTTCATCACAGACAACAGTATCTCGTTCATCTTCTTCTGCTGCTTCAAAACTTCCGGAAGATTTAAGATAGATTTCAAAAGTTGCACCGCTTTCAGGTGTTTCAATCTTGGTTTCCCCATCATCGGTGTGTTTGATGATAGCGATATTTCCTTTCATAACCTGTTCGGTAACATCGTTAGAAACAAGGTTGTGTTCAATCGTAAAGAGCTTTGGTTCTGCACCTACCTTGTGTACTGTCTTATCAAGAAGATAGCCCTCGGACGGTGTGATTTCTCTTACTGTCCAGTCGCTGTCGCAGACATATTCTTTTGTGGTGAACTGTCCGTCGCTGTCGGTTACATACTTATCCACAAGTGTTTCGCCTTTGTAGATACCGTAAACAGCACCAGAAAGTTTAGCGTCACCCTGAGCAGTGCCTTCTTCTCGGTCGCTCTTTGTTACAGTTACGCTGAACTTTTTAAGAATATTGGTAAAGTCTCGGTTTGTAACCTCATTCCATTTAATCGGTGCAGTCTGCTTTTCCGGAACAACATAACGGATTGCTGTATCCACTTCTTCGAGCGTATATGGTGTGCTTCCGCTGATAAGTACATCTTTGAATGTTGCAACACCATTTTTGTCAGTAACCGCATATTCATCAACGGCAATGCCTGCAAGGGAAGTACCGTAAAGGTGGAATTTCACACCCTCCACAAGATTATCTTCCGATGACTTGATGACCTGAAGATTACCTCTTTTGAGAACATTATTGAAGTTTACGGTTGCCACCTGACCGGCAACAACGGTTACTCTGTGAACCGACTGCGTGACATATTTATCAATGGACTGTTCCGTTACGGTATATACGCCGGGCATAAGATTATCAAGCTGAAACTTACCGCCGTTTGCTGTGGTAACAGTCTGATTAACTCCGTTGCCTGTGATAGTGAATTTGATACCGTCAACCTTTCCGTCCTCGCTGGTTTTTACAATCTTGCAAGAACCGTAGCTGACTTTCATTTTTACAAAGCCGCTTACAGGGTCGCTGACATTCTGACTGTACGAAACGACATCTTGAATACCGTTACCGGGAGAGTTTTTACCGTCCGTCCAAACAACAATGCCTTTGCGAGTGCCGTTTGTTTTGGTTGCGGTAATTGTAAACTCCTTGCTCGGTGCTTTGGTCATTGAAACTATCAACTTGTTTCCGCTTTTAGAAAAAGTCACGCCGTCAATATTGGCAGAAAACTCATAATTGCCAAGCACACCGTTTGAGTCTGTAAGAGTAGTAACATACTTGCTTCCGTCCCATTTAAGTTCATTCACCTTTGCAGAGCCACTTGACTTAGTACAGAAACTCGGCACTTTTGTGTGCTTCTGTACGCTTTCCGACATACTGTTATAGTAAGCCATAATACGGCTATAAAGGGGATGACCTTTTTGAATGTGGTCGAGAATAGCGTCATAACTGCCGGGCGACTTATGATTAAAACTTTCATCTCTTTCGCCGACAATAGTTTCCCAAATCAGGAGCTGTGTTGCGATTGCGTGTGAAAGTTTATCTGCGTCATCGCTGTTCTGCGACTTCCAACTTGTGCTAATGCTGCCGCAATATCCGTACTGCAAAATACGACCGATATTAAGTCGAATATCATCGCCGGAAATTGTGCCGTTAGAGCCAAGGTTATTGAAATAATCCTCGTTTTTCTCGGTAAGAGTATCTCCGGTATGCTGACCCGTGCCTGGCTCGATACAGTAAGCAATATTCCCCGAATACGAACCCATTGCTCTGAGTGAATCGGTGCTTATTGCGTGAGAGTACCAACCGTTCATAAATTTGAGTTCACCGTGACCCCACTTACCGTTGTTATTTGTATCTCCGCTACGGGGAAGTTGCATAATATACACATCGGACTTCGTGCCCGAAGCGGCAAAGGCAGTTGTCCCGATATTTGCAAATACGCCGAGACTGAGAACCGCAGCCATTACAAGCGATACAGCTCTCTTGAATTTCGTTTTTACCATTTTGTTTTCCTCCTTAAAACGAAAGAACGCACCGATTATCAGTGCGTTCAATTCTGTGTTTGATTTAGTTTTAGCAATATCCGATGTAGATTTCATATTCCGTATCGGATACTTTTTCAGCCCATACCCATACTGCTGTAAAGCCCTCAACATTTTTGTATCTGTTCAGCCTACTTTTAATGTCGTCTTTAATGCCTGTTCGCCTGCTATTTGCTGTAATAGGATTGTCCCAACATTCCGTCGCTGTACTGTCCACCTCCAAGCCGATACTTTGAGCATAGTTCTTTGCATAACTCACATATTCGCCTACATCAAAAGTCTGTTTTGGCGGCTCTGTGGATTTCGGCTCTTTTGGCTTTTCAGTCGGCTTTTGTGTACCGGATGTCGGTTCTTTTGATTGCTCCGTGTGTTTTTCGGAAGCAGTCGGTGTATTTGTCTGCTTTGACGGTTCTGCTTTCGGTTTTTCAGGACTTTTTTCTTCTGCCGATTTTGACTGAACATTGGTGATAGCCCTACTTTCATCGACTATTTTGGCTTTTTCAGTCGTATTCGGCGTTTTTTCCTGAATAACTGCATTTTCCTGTTCGGTTGATGTTTCTTCTTGAGATTGCGTTTCAGTATTACCAGCCGGAAAAGAAGTCTCTGTATTCGTTTCATTTTTTGCGGCTTCTTTGACTGTGTTACTGCTGCAACCTACGAGCAAAATCATTAGGCAAGCAAGCATATAAGCGGTTAATCTCTTTTTCATAGCATAACGCTCCTTTCGCCTTAATCGTACTCAATTAGGCAAAAAACATCAAAGGTGCGAATAGCCGAACTTTTTATCGTAGCAGACATTTTGCTTTCGTTTCAAATGTGCGAACCCTTTATTAGATAGCTATATGTTAGTTGAGATAGATATATTTAAGGGAGATAGAGTATATCTTTTCAGCCGGTAAACAGTAGGTAAATATAGGGGTAGAGTGTGAGAAGGGGAAAGGCTATCGGCTGTCACGGTCAGCTCTCTGTTTGAGAAACTTGTTGTAATGCTCCAAAGCCTTGCACACGAACTCCTCGGTTTGACTTACCGGGATATTCTTCGGGATAAGTTGTCGAACTCTATCGCCCCTTAACACGATTTTCTCTTTTTGATTTGGCTTTTCCTCCGACATAATGGCTTGGATAGCCTCGGTTGTGAGTTTGCCCTCATCAAAAAACTTTCGCATACGGATAGTTTGGTCGTGAGACGGTGTAGCGTCATTCATATCAATTTCGTCCACCACATCACGCTGACTGTCCTCATCAAGATACGAGAGTTCAACGGCAGGTCGCATTTTAATTCGTCCCTCATCAACAAATTCAAGCAGTTCTGGGACAAGATTTGTCAAGCGGACATATCGGTAAATTTGATTTTTACTTTCGCCCGTCTTATCGGCGAGTTCATCACTTGACTTCGCAAATTCTAAATTGTTCCCCACTGGGGAATTATTTTTTGCTGGTCTGCCTGCTTGTCTTTTCATTGCTTCCAAACGCATTTTGTAGGCATAGGCTTTTTCACTTGGCAGTATCTGCGACCTTTGAAAGTTGCTCTCAACCATTAGGATTGTGGCTTCATCACGATTAAGGTCAACAACCTCACAACGGAGCGTATCAAAACCGGCAAGTTCACTTGCTCGTTTTCGCCTGTGTCCCGATATGAGTTCATATCTGCCGTCCTCTTTCTGCCTTACCGTTGCCGGAGTAATCACTCCACGCTCCTTGATACTCTCGACAAGCTGCTGCATATCTTCATCGTCCCTGACCTTGAATGGATGGTCTGGGAAATCGTCAATCAGCTCTAATGGAATATCTCGGATTTTAGAAAGTCTTTCTTCCTCTCGCTGTGCCTGCGTGGTAAATAAGTCATCGAGCCTCGTGAGAGTGAAGTCGCTCTTTCTTCCTGCCATCGGCTAACACCTCCTTTGTAAATTCGGCATACGCCTTTGACACCGTACTGTTCGGTTCATAGGCAAAAATGCTCTTACCTTTTGAAGAAGTCTCTGCGGCTTTTACGGCAATCGGTATATGTGTTCGATACATCTTGATTTGACTGCCGAAGTTTTCTCGCAACGCTTCTACGGTACTTTTGGCGAGGTTGGTACGGCTATCCACCAAGGTGAGAAGCATACCGTCAATCTTTAAGTTTGGATTGATACGCTTCTTTACTCGTGAAATGGTCTGCACAAGTTGCGTCATACCCTTAGCCGGTAAATACTGAGCCTGAACAGGAATAATAACGCTGTCGGCAGCAGACAAAGCATTGATAGTTACCATACCCAGTGAGGGCATACAATCTATAAGGATATAGTCGTATTTATCTTTTACTTCGGTTAGATAATTTCTTAATGCCGTTTCTCTGCTCATTGCATTAACAAGGTTAAATTCCATTGCCGAGAGTTCAAGATTTGCCGGAATAAGGTCAACACCTTCGTCGTGGTATAAGATACCGACCATAGGGTCTTTCATCGTTTCGTTTATGACATCTGTGAGTTTCGTTGCAAGCGTGATACCCAAACTATCTGTATCCTGCCAACCGAGACAAGTGGTCAAGTCGCCTTGTGGGTCTGCGTCTATGAGCAAGACTTTCTTACCCTGCATAGCAAGACCGACGCCGAGGTTTACCGTAGTGGTTGTCTTTCCAACTCCGCCTTTTTGATTGCATATAGCAATCGTTTTGCAGTTCGACACTTTTGCGTCCTCCTTTCGTAAAATTCATAGTCATTAGGATACGACTATGTACTTGACCGTTTCATTTCCTAAACGGTCGTGGCAATATTCGTTCTCAACACCCCTTGCCGAGCATATCGCTTTTGGGAAGTCGCTAAGGAACAGACTGCTATCTGTATCATAGGAGTTTCACCTCTGCCGGGTTCTCCGCCAGCTCCGTAGAGAAGTATCATTATCCTTCTGACTGTCATTGCCGTAACAGGGGCAACCTGTTACTTATACCGGGAGTTCTCGCTGTTCTCAATGAGAAGTCACGGCGTACCCGATAAAGTGGCTATCATCAGAATTAAAGTCTTAGCGACCTGTATATTCAATTTTCAATGTCCAAATGAAAGGCTCCGAATTGTCATTCGGAATTAACCCCTTCACTCATTTGGACAAAGGGGTATGAAATGCACACCCAAAATCGCCGTTTTTCCGAAAAATTTTTCAAAAAAATTTTCTGCAACAAAAAAAGCCGCCTGTTTCGGTTGGAAACAGACGGCATAAATGCGTGAACTATTCAATTTTCAATTTCTTTTTCTTTGCAGACAACACTTTAAGAAGAACATCATCTACTGCGTCGGTGTATCTTCCTTGTGCTATCAAATTGTTTTTCAAATCTATAAGCGACTGTATCACTTTACTTTGCTCATCGGCTGTCAGGTAGAGATGATATTTCTTTTCTCTCATCGGTTATCCCTCCAATTCTCAAATATTCTTTTAATTATCCTGCAATCTTCTTCCGTATCGGAAGAAATAAATATATGTACGCTTTGAAATGCGGCTTTTATACGCTGTGCATATTCGGTTTCCGTTTCATTCTCTTTTATCGGTAGCCTTATGAGCTTTACATCTCTTTGCTTGCATAGATGTTCTTTCAGCGTTTCTATTTTCTCGGAGCCTAAATTCACCTCGATTGCTACCTGTTCGGACGGGATATATACATCAATAGGAATGCCGAGTAGCCTGTCTGAACCGAGTTCGATTTTTAAGCCTTTCATTTTTGCGTAGTAACTAATCGCAAATGCGGGGAACAAAGACCTATATTCCTGTTCGCACTCTCTGCACCCTTTTCCAAGAACAGTACGCTCAACTATCTTCATACTCCAAGAGTGACCGTATCTGCATTTCCACCAAGCTCTCTTCGCCGAGTTTCTTGAAACTTCTGTCGGTTTCAAGTTGTTTAATTCATAATCCCACTCAGAAAGCAAGTCGCTGTCCGTCGTTGCAAGGTCATTGTATCCTGAAAGAACTGCTCTTTCCGCACACACGGGGCATACTGTTCCTTTGACACGGGCGTTGATAACTGATTTCCACTCGTTACCACATTTCTTGCAATGCCACCATACATTCTTTCTTGATTTGGCATTAACCTCATCAGGCTGCAACGGGAAATTTTGTTCTGACCATTCCTCGGCAATGTTTGGGTGAGTGGTTTTCAAATCATTTCTGCCTTTCACAAGAACATATCCGCTACAACAAGGGCATTTGCTGCCATAGGAGCGTGTGGAGATAAGTGTATTCCATTCATAGCCACAGGTTTTACACTTCCACCAAGCCTTGCTGTTTGCAAACGCCGTAACTTCTGTGGGCTTCTTTTCGTTTCTATCAGACCATTCGGCTGCTACATCCGGAAATACTGTCGCAAGGTCATTAAATCCTGCAAGCACTTTGTTATGGGAGCAGTACGGGCAACCTGTTCTATTGATGGTTCTGCTCTTTACAGTAGCAGTCCATTCGTGTCCTAATTTACATTTCCATATCACTTTCTTGTGTGAGCCGATAGAAACCTCGGTCGGCTTTATTTCGTTCTTCTCAGACCACTCAGAAGCCAATTTAGGCTTCAATGTACTTAAATCGTTAATTCCTTCAATCACTCTCGCACCGGAGCATATGGGGCATTTCTCGCCGTTGGAACGAGCCTTTACACTTGTTTCCCACTCGTGACCGCAAGCACCTTTCCACCATACTTTCTTATTCGAGCCGAAAGTTACGCTGTCCGGTGTCAGTGGTAAATTCCTATCCGACCATTCGACAATCAATTCTGGATGTACTGCCGCTAAGCTGTTACTCATATCAAAACCTCCACTTCCTCTGTGATTAAAGTATATGAGGTTTCAGCTTTTTCTTGTAGTTTGCGATTTTTGGCAAAAAAATAACCCTGAAAGAGTTAATCTCTCTCAGGGTTAAACACTAAAATTATGCGATTTTTAAGGCTCTGCACAAATTTCTGCATCAAATGATGTAAGTTTGATGTAAATCACTTAGTTTTGCGATTTTCAGCATTTGAAGTACATCTCGTTTATTTGGTTAAACGGTACATCGTTACATCAGCTTAATAGAGCTTTGCACCTGCCGGGATATGGTCATCTACCATAAGCAGATGGAGCTTTTCTTCGCCTTCTTCTTCGTGGATAGCACTGAGAAGCATACCACAAGAGTCAATGCCCATCATAGCTCTCGGTGGAAGATTTGTGATAGCGATAAGAGTCTTTCCAACCAGTTCTTCCGGCTCATAATAAGCGTGAATACCGCTTAAAATGGTTCTGTCTGTGCCTGTTCCGTCATCAAGAGTGAACTGTAACAGTTTCTTTGACTTCGGTACTGCAACACACTCTTTAACCTTTACTGCACGGAAATCTGACTTGCTGAATGTATCAAAGTCAACTGCTTCCTCAAATAAAGGCTCAATCTTTACCTTTGAGAAATCAATCTTTTCAGGCTCAGCCTTCATTTCTTCGGCAGGCTGATTTTTTACATCATTGCCCTTGTTTACATCATTCAAGGGTTTCATTGTCGGGAACAAAAGTACATCCCTGATAGCTGGTGAATCTGTAAGAAGCATAACAAGTCTGTCGATACCATATCCGATACCACCTGTTGGAGGCATACCTACTGAAAGTGCATTAAGGAAGTCTTCATCTGTGTGCTGTGCTTCCTCATCACCATTCTCTGCATTCTTATCCTGCTGTGCAAAACGCTCTCTCTGGTCGATTGGGTCGTTAAGCTCTGAATAAGCATTACACATTTCCCATGTGTTGATGAAAAGCTCAAAACGTTCAACCTTTTCTGGATCAGATGGCTTCTTCTTAGTAAGTGGAGAGATTGCAAGCGGATGATCCATAATAAATGTAGGCTGGATTAACTTCTCTTCGCAGTACTCTTCAAAGAATAAGTTAATGATATCGCCCTTTGTATGACGTTCCTCGAACTCAATTCCTCTTTCCTTAGCAAGAGCCTTAGCTTCTTCATCTGTCTTTATTGTATCAAAATCAACGCCTGCATATTCCTTGATAGCATCATTCATAGTAAGTCTTCTGAATGGCTTTCCGAGGTCTATCTTAGTACCGTTGTAAGTAATTTCAGTTGTTCCGCATACAGTCTTTGCAAGGTGTCTGAACATGCTCTCTGTAAGCTCCATCATACCTTCATAATCTGTGTATGCCTGATACAGCTCCATAAGTGTGAACTCAGGATTATGTCTTGTGTCAACACCTTCATTTCTGTATACACGTCCGATTTCATATACTCTTTCAAGACCACCAACGATAAGTCTCTTAAGGTAAAGCTCTAAAGATATACGAAGCTTAACGTCCTCATCAAGTGCGTTGTAGTGAGTTTCAAAAGGTCTTGCTGCTGCACCACCTGCATTAGAAACAAGTGTTGGAGTTTCAACCTCCATAAAGTCCCTGCCGTCAAGGAATCTTCTGATTTCCTTTATGATCTGTGATCTCTTTACAAATGTATCCTTAACCTCAGGATTCATTATTAAATCAACATATCTCTGACGGTATCTCATATCAGTATCTGTAATTCCATGGAACTTCTCTGGAAGTACCTGTAAGCTCTTAGAAAGAAGTGTTATTTCTTCTGCATGAACTGATATTTCACCTGTCTTAGTTCTGAATATAAAGCCCTTTATACCATATATATCACCTATATCAGACTTCTTAAAATCTGCATAAGCATCATCACCGATAGCATCTCTTGATATATATGCCTGCATTCTACCCTTAAGATCTGCAATATTACAGAAAGATGCCTTTCCCATTACTCTCTTGAACATCATTCTTCCTGCAAAGCTTACCTCAATAGGAGAAGCATCCATGATAGCTCTTCTCTCATTGTAATCGGCATTAACTGCCTCTCTTGCCTGCTGCTCATCCATACCATCAGTATTAACTGCTGGTCTGTCGCCAAGAAGTTCCTTTTCGTGTGCTTCATAGATGGCTCTTATTTCATCTGTATGATGTGTAACATCATACTTTGTTATCTGAAATGGATCTTTACCTGCTTCCTGTAATGCAGCGAGCTTGTCCATTCTTACTTTAATCTGCTCATTAACATCTGGCTGTGAATTATTCTTATCTGCCACTTTCTTATCTCCTTTATATATAATTAGTCATTCTGTACTGAGATAATCTTATATTCAATAACTCCTGCTGGTGCTTCAACCTTAACTGTATCTCCAACCTTCTTGCCAAGCATAGCTGCTCCAAGTGGTGATTCATTTGATATCTTGTTATTAAGACTATCTGCTTCTGAAGAACCTACGATTACATATTCAATATCTTCATCATATTCTACATCGTGAAGCTTAACAACGCTTTCCATCTTGATAGCGTCCTTATCTGTATTGTTATCCTGAACAACTTCTGCGTTCTTAAGAATTTCTTCAAGTTCTGCAATCTGTGTTTCAATATCTCTCTGCTCATCTTTAGCTGCATCGTACTCAGCATTTTCTGATAAATCGCCCTGTTCTCTTGCTTCCTTTAACTTCTGGGCAACTTCCTTTCTTCTATCAACCTTTAAGTGCTCAAGTAAAGCTACTCTTTCTTCATATCCTTTTTTTGTAAGTAACTGTTTCTCTGCCATAGCTCGTCACCTTTCCATAAATAATATTTATATAGTATTATTACTATTGCTTAATAAAATGTTCAAGATATTATATCTCAACTAATACTTTATGTCAATCCACGCATCTGCTGTACAAATTCATTGAACTCGTCCTGCTTTGTTATATGATTAACTTCATTTCTTAATGCCGCCGCGTGCTTTATTCCTGCTGTATACCACGCAAAATGTTTACGCATCTCGCGCACTGCTGTAAATTCGCCCTTTACATCGCATAACATCTGGCAGTGCCTGATAATCATATCAACTATCTCATCTATTGACGGAGGTGCTGTAATATTTCCTGTTTCAAGATAGTCCTTGACCTGTCTGAATATCCACGGATTACCCTGTGCCCCGCGTCCTATCATAACGGCATCACAGCCTGTCTCCTTAAACATTCTTACTGCATCTTCACCACTTCTTATATCGCCATTGCCTATTACCGGAATATGAACCTTTTCTTTAACACGCCTTATTACATCCCAGTCAGCCTTTCCAGAATAATACTGGCTTCTTGTCCTTCCGTGAACCGCAACCGCGGCCCCACCTGACTCCTGTATAATATATGCTATTTCTTCAGCGTTAATGCAGGTTTCGTCAAATCCTGTCCTTATCTTTACGGTGACAGGCTTATCAACTGCATTTGCCATAGCCTCCACTATATTTCCTACAAGCAGGGGATTTTTAAGCAGTGCCGACCCCTCTCCGTTATTAACCACCTTAGGAACTGGACATCCCATATTGACATCTATTATATCAAAATCTCTTTCCGCAAGCCTTTTGGCGATGTCTGCCATTATCTGTGGTTCTGAACCAAATAACTGTACAGCTATCGGACTTTCTTTCTTATCTGTCTTTAATAATTCTTCTGTATTTTTATTATTATACAATACCGCCTTGGCACTCACCATCTCTGTATACAAAAGTCCACAGCCCTGTTCCTTGCATAAAAGACGAAATGGCAGGTCTGTTACTCCTGCCATCGGTCCTAATGCGACATTTGTTTTAATATCAACATTACCTATTCTCATCTTAACTCCGTTGTTATAATATTTTACTCATCCAAACCTAAGAAGAATACTTTATAGAACATCTCTAACGATTCCAGCAGGTCTCTTTTTTCATACTGATTCTTCTTAACAAGAAGTCCGCACGCTATATCATCATACAGCAGATCTTCTTCATCTGCTGTGGATTTGAATAACAGGTTGCCCTCCTCGTCAAATTCCATATCAAGTATTCCGCCGACTTCCTCTGTAAAAAGAACACACATTATCTTTAATTCGTTCTTTATATCTTCTGGAAGCCTGTCAAAATCCGGGTTAAAATAATATTTCTTCTCATAAGAATTAGATGCACAAAGCACCACATTTTCATCACTATACATATCCATATAATCCTCTCACTGAAACTTCGCCAGCTCTTATTGCAATCTCTTTTCCTGCTTCATCTTTTACAATAAGCTCGCCTTCTTTATTAATTCCAATCGCTGTTGCTATAAGCTCCTCTTTCTCATATATAGCACGGACTGTCCTGTCCTTATTAATAAGAAGTTTATTATACTTATCGACAAGCAGTGACAAATCATTAGTCTTAAGGAATTCGTGATAATATTTATCAAAGCTTCTTGAAAATGCAGCAATTATATTACTTCTCTTAATCTTTCTATGTGTTTCAAGATATAAAGATGTAGCCATATCCCTTATTGCCTCATCAAATTCTGTTGTATTGACATTAATTCCTATGCCTATTACAACATAATGTATAAGATCCATCTCTGCACTCATCTCAGTAAGTATGCCTGTTATCTTCTTACCATTCACAACGATATCATTAGGCCATTTGATATAACAATCTATATCCTTAACCTCTTCCCTTATAGCCTCTACCATTGCTATCGCAAGAACAAGTGTAAGCATTGAAGCACTCTCCGGGCTCATATCCGGACGAAGCAGAAGGCTCATCCATATTCCTGTTCCCGCAGGTGACTCCCAGCTTCTTCCTCTTCGTCCCCTGCCGCCTGTCTGACATTCAGCAACAAATAATGTTCCGTCAGGAGCATTGCTTTCTGCCGCAAGCTTTGCCTGGTTATTAGTCGAATCTGTCTTCTCAAAATATCTGATATGCTGGAATACTCCCTCAAGCTTATTATCATCAGGGTTATTATCTTTAAGCTTGTTATCAGACACTTTATCTGTGCTTTCATTTTTATCCTTGCTATCAGCTTCCCTGCCCTGCTCTGTATCAGCTTTGGATTTTAATATTGCACTGTCTTTTATAAGAAGGCTTCTTATCTCTGTATCTGTTATTATATCAGGATATTCTGTAATTCTGTAGCCTTTGTTCTGCACAGAATCTATAACATAACCTTCCTCTTTTAACTGGTTAATAGCTTTCCATACAGCAGTCCTTGATACACCAAATGCCTCACACAACTGCTGTCCTGATATATATCCATCTGCATTTCTTAACAAATGTAATATCTCTGATTTCATATTCGTACCGTCCTATAATTATTACAATACCACAAGTGCAGTAAATACAGTCATTATTCCAAGAAGAACTGCAACTACTGCCACTATAACACCAGATACCTTATTGCCATTTATAAAATGCTTCACAGCCGTAAGTGTATTAACAACTGTTCCAAGAAGAAACTCTATTGGAAAAAGCACCCCGCTTCTGCTTCTTAGGAACATTATTATAATAAATATAACTGTTGCTGCAATTGTAAGAACTATATTAGTGTAATCTATAATCATTTTGGTCTTTTTATAAGAACCACTTGTTGTATAATACATACCAATCCTCATTTCTATGCAATTAATAGTTACGTTACTTATAGGTTTAATATGCTCCAAGTGTAGCTGCCATTACAGCCTTGATTGTGTGCATACGGTTCTCTGCCTCATCAAATACAACTGACTGCTCTGACTCGAATACCTCATCTGTAACTTCCATTTCATCAAGTCCGAACTTATCGTGAATTTCCTTGCCTATTGTTGTCTTTAAGTCATGGAAAGCTGGAAGGCAATGCATAAATATAGCGTTCTTATCAGCATTGTCCATTACCTTCTTATTAACCTGATATGGAAGAAGTGCGTTAATTCTCTCTGTCCATACCTCATCAGGCTCACCCATTGATACCCATACATCTGTGTAAAGAACTTCTGCACCCTTAGTGCCTTCTGTAACATCTTCTGTTAATGTTACAGAACCGCCACTTTCTTTAGCCCATTCCCTGCACTGGTTTACAAGATCTTCATTAGGGAAATATTCCTTAGCTGTACAAGCTGTAAAATGTAATCCAAGCTTAGCACATACTATCATAAGTGAATTACCCATATTATATCTTGCATCTCCCATATATACGAACTTAACACCTTTTAATCTTCCAAGCTTTTCTTTTATTGTAAGCATATCAGCAAGCATCTGTGTTGGGTGGTACTCGTTAGTAAGTCCATTCCATACTGGAACTGAAGAATACTTTGCAAGGTCTTCTACTATCTCCTGTCCAAAGCCTCTGTATTCAATACCCTCAAACATTGTACAAAGAACTCTTGCTGTATCTGCTATGCTCTCTTTCTTTCCTATCTGTGAACCCTTAGGGTCTAAGTAAGTTACGCCCATACCAAGGTCGTGTGCTGCAACTTCAAATGAACAACGTGTTCTTGTACTTGTCTTTTCAAATATAAGAGCAACATTCTTTCCAAGTAATGGCTGTTCAACAACTCCGTCCTTCTTCATCTTCTTAAGCTTTGCAGCCAATTCTATAAGATATTCTATTTCCTCTGGTGTATAGTCTTTTAATGTTAAAAAATCTCTTCCTTTAAGATTCATAATGCTCCTCCATTCTTTAGCATAAATCATATGTAAACAATCTCTGCTCTAAGGCTATAGCATATTATCCTGCTAATAATACCCAATTTATAAATTTAGATAACATTTTATCGCAAACAGCTCATAAATGCAACTTCTTACATATTCAAATAACACTTACCTGCTTACATCACTGTTTATTAATTATAAAAATACCAGCGTGGTAACATTCATCTATTTTCTAATCATAAAAAATACCAGCACAGTGACTTTTATCTGTTCACTGGCTGGTATTCTTATTTAGTGGAATACGTGTCCACCAATTATTACATAGTCTGACATTGCTGAAAGATTGGTTATTGAAACCATTCTGAATGATGTATATCCGCCGATATTGTTCTTTCCTGACAATGCCTCAAGTGCTGCATCCATACATTCCTGTGTACGGATACCACTGTTAAGTCTGTTCTGGAACTTAGCTGATGGGCCGCCTGCTCCATCTGATGCTCCTGAGAACTGTGACTTCTGATATATAACCCCTGTTATTGAATTAGGATAGTTAGAGCTTCTAACTCTGTTTAATACAACATTAGCAACTGCAAGCTTCCCCTCATATGGCTCATAAGCTGCTTCCCAGTCAATAATGCAGGCAAGAAGATATATTTCTTCATTACTTACGCTCATTGTTGAGTTATATGATATATCCGTTCCAGATATTGTTCTTGATATAACTGCCTGTATTCTTTCTTCTTCAGCTATCCTTGCAGCTTCCTGTTCTGCTGCAATTCTTTCTTCTTCGGCAATTCTGGCAGCTTCTTCCTCTGCCTCTTTTGCTTCTGCCTCTTCAATTGTATATCCTGTAAGGATATCTTTTTCATCAAGAGTCTGGGCTATAACCTCTGCCTCCTGATTGAATAATAAAGCGGCTGTCTTAGTATATCCTTCGCAATTACCTGAGCTTATCTTAGTCATACTGCCATTAACTTCCAACACATCTACCACTGTGTTCTTATAAAGTCTTCCATTAACTGATGAATTCTCATCATCGGCTGAATATACATCAAGATAAGGTTCTGTAATTGCAAGCGCTTTATTTTGCATCTGCCCCTGCTGTTCTTCATAACCTGTTAAGATTACTTCCTCAACATTGGCTGCGTATGATGCAACTCTGACCTCGGTATCAGTAATTGTACTTTCGTGTTGCTCATAGGTAGGTTTGGCGTCTGTTACCTTTGGAAGAACCGGCATCATCATCACTACCAGCGTAGCTCCCAAACAACAAGCAGCTTTGCTACTTCTAAGTTTCATAAAGTTTTTCCCTTTCCGGCACAAGTTGTTAAATGCGCCTACAAAATGTTACAGAATTGTTACATTTTGTTACGAAAGTATAATAGCAAAGTTAATCAAATTTGTCAAATTTGTTACAAAAAGCCACGGAACACAGTGTTTCCGTGGCTTTGCGCTTATATTACTGATTTAACATTTATTAAATATTTATGAAAATACACCCTTAAAAAGAGAGCTTCGACACATTTCTGCCTGTTATTACAACCTCTGCCTTACTGCTTCGTATGTAAGAATTGTACACGCAATAGCAGCATTAAGTGACTCAACCTCACCCTGCATTGGAATTCTTACATATTCATCAGCCTTATCTGCTAACTTATCTGTAAGTCCATTGCCCTCATTGCCAATCATAAATGCAGTAGGGTTTGTATAATCTTTCTTATTATAATTATCTGTACCCTTAAGGTGTGCCGCATATACTGTCACGCCCTTAGACTTACATACATCAGCCGCCTCGCATATATCATCTACATATATAACCGGCACACGGTAAAGTGAACCCATAGTCGAGCGGATTGTCTTAGGATTGTATATATCAACTGTGTTACTGCTCATAATAATTCCTGTAACACCTGCACCCTCAGCCATTCTTACAATAGTTCCAAGATTACCGGGATCCTGAAGATTTTCAATAATAAGAAGTAATGGGTTGTGCTTGTCTGAAAGTATGCCTTCCAAATCTGTATCTGACATTCTGACAACTGCCATAATTCCCTGTGGTGTCTGTGTATCTGCCATACGCATAAACACGTTGTCTGTCACAATCTCCAGCACATCTTTTCCTATGCTGTCGTAATTCATTCTTTCAAGGAATTCCTCATTATCAGCCTTAAATGTCTCTGATATATATACCTTTACAAGTCTGTCTGTGGGTGCTTCTGACACCATCTTTATTCCCTCAACAACAAACTGCTTCTCTTCTTTCCTTAGCTTTGCTTTTTTCTGCAGATTCACTACATACTTAACCTGCGAACTACTCGTACTTGTAATCATTTTTCACCATTTCCTGTATAATTAGTTAGAAAGCATAGCGCTTATATTAAACTCATAATCACTAATATCCTTAGTCATAGCAAGAGCCTCATCAATATCATAATCAACGAACCTTCCGTCCTTATAAGCTACAAGTCTGTTGCTCTTTCCTGCAACTAAAAGATCAACTGCATAAGAACCCATAATAGAAGCATACATTCTGTCCTTACATGTAGGTGAGCCGCCTCTCTGCATATAACCAAGAATAGTAGCTCTTGTCTCTATTCCTGTAGCAGCTTCTATTCTTCTTGCCATTCCTGTTGAATGTCCGATTCCTTCAGCATTAATTATAAGGTGATGCTTCTTGCCTTTCTTTCTTCCGTCAATAATGTGATTAATTATTGCCTGTTCATCACCATTATATCTCTCTGGAAGAAGAATATCCTCTGCACCATTAGCAATACCACACCAAAGTGCAATATAGCCTGCATTACGTCCCATTACTTCAATAATACTACATCTTTCGTGAGATGTTGATGTATCTCTTATCTTATCAATAGCCTCCATAGCAGTGTTAACCGCTGTATCAAAACCAATTGTATAGTCTGTACAGGCAATATCAAGGTCAATTGTTCCTGGAAGACCTATTGTATTAACTCCAGTCTCAGCAAGCTTCTGTGCTCCACGGAAAGACCCGTCACCACCTATGACAACAATACCATCAATCCCGTGCTTTTTACATACCTCAGCAGCCTTCTTCTGTCCTTCTTCTGTCATAAACTCAAGACATCTAGCAGTATAAAGAATTGTACCACCTCTCTGTATAATATCAGAAACACTCTTCTTATCCATATCGATAATCTCATCATTAATAAGACCGTTGTAGCCCTTCTGAATTCCTTTTACTTTAAGTCCCTTGTTAATAGCTGTTCTTACTACAGCTCTGATTGCAGGATTCATACCAGGGGCATCTCCACCGCTTGTTAATACACCGATTGTTTTAATTTCTTTAGCCATAAATAATTTCCCCTTTCATCTAAAGTCTATGACATTCATCACATAAATATCTTGTGAGTAACAAAGTATTCTCTGTCAACAGATACAACTTTTATAACACTTACAGCTTTATAATTGTCTAAATAGTTTAACCTTTTTTAATAGTACCACAAATCTTTAAAAAGATATATTATTTTAGATAATTTTTATCTAAATTTTTATACAATTATTTTATGTTGTCGTAACATTTTTATCTCCATACAGACCCTTAAGCTTCATAAGAAGTTCTGAATTAACCTGTACAGTCCTACTTGCAGGAAGGGCAATCCTTTTATTTTCTTTAGTGCAATATATAATAACAGAATCTTTTCCATCTGAATTGTAAAGAATATCATTAAGCTCACTCTGCTTTGACTGGTATTCTTCTTCACTCTCGAATCTTATCCAGAGCTTTCTTGGAATAGTGTTAAAATCTATAACCTTATCACATATAAGCCTTGCGTTCTCATCTGCATTTGCCTGAACCCTTCCTGTAACAAATACCTTATCTGCTGTATCTATAACTGGCCGGTTAATAAGAAAGTTCCTCGGAAATACGATTACCTCAACAGTTCCAACAAGATCTTCAATTGTAAGATATGCCATAAGCTGTCCGTTCTTGGTTGTCTTAACGCTTTTATTCATTATCATTCCGCCAATCGTAGCAGTATTGCCATCTCTTACCTTAGTTTCGCCTGTCTCATCATCTATCTCAAAATCTGTTGTTACATTGGTTACATATTTCTTCACCATTCCAGTGTATTCATCAAGAGGATGTCCGCTTACATATACACCAAGAATTTCTTTCTCGTAACCAAGCAGTTCTTCCTTAGTGTATTCTGTAACATCCGGAACTTTTATCTCATAATCTTTCTTTTCTTCCTCGCCAACAAAATCAAACAGTGACATCTGTCCAGACATCGAATCTTTCTTCTGCTTAACCGCATTATCAAGCATACTGTCTGCCACAAGCATCATCGCACGCCTCTTATTACCAAAGGTATCAAATGCTCCCGCCTTAATAAAGTTCTCTACTGCCCTTTTATTAAGTGCATCTGACATACGATTAATAAAATCCTGCATTGACGTGAAAGTGCCATTACTTGTTCTTTCATTTATAATTGCATTGATTGTCGGTCTTCCAAGTGACTTAATTCCTGCCATTGCAAAACGTATGCCACCATTATCTACTGAGAATTCCATCTGGGACTCGTTAACATCTGGTGGAAGAATATTGATATTCATCTGCTTGCAGGCGTATATATAACCTGCTACCTTTGATGTATTATCAATTACTGATGTCATAAGTGCCGCCATAAATTCTACTGGATAATATGTCTTTAAAAATGCTGTCTGGAACGATACAACTGCATAGCAGGCAGCGTGGGATTTATTGAAGGCATACTTTGCAAAATCAATCATATCATCATATATCTTTCCTGCAACCGTCTCATCTATACCATTATTAACACAGCCCTTAACGCCTTCTTCTGGATTGCCATATATGAAATTCTTACGCTCCTGCTCCATAACATATGCTTTTTTCTTAGACATCGCTCTACGGACAAGGTCACTTCGTCCCCACGAATATCCAGCAAGATCTCGTACAATCTGCATAACCTGTTCCTGATACACAATACAGCCATAGGTTGGTTTAAGAATTGGTTCTAACTGTGGGCAGGCATAAGTAACATTTTGCTGGTTATTCTTACCTTCTATATACTGTGGAATAAAGTCCATAGGACCAGGTCTGTATAATGATATACCCGCTATCAGATCTTCCAGATTGCTAGGTTTTAATTCCTTCATAAATGACTTCATTCCTGCACTTTCAAGCTGGAATATACCATCACATCTTCCTGTACTTATCGCATCAAATACCCCTTTATCAGTGTAGTCAATCTTATCTATAGAGAAGTCCTTATTGTGCTTTTTAATAAGATTTTCTGCATCTTTAATAACTGTAAGTGTTCTAAGACCAAGGAAATCCATTTTTAGAAGTCCTAATTCTTCAAGCGTTGTCATTACAAATTGGGCAACTACTGCACCGTCAGATCCAGTTGATAACGGAACATAATCTTCTACTGGCTTTCCACATATAAGAACTCCAGCGGCGTGCATAGATGCGTGCCGTGGAAGTCCCTCAAGCCTTTTACTCTTATCAATTAAATCTCTTACAGCCTCATTGTTCTCATATTCATTTCTAAGGTCTGGATTTTCATTAATTGCTTTATCTATTGTAATTCCAATCTCTCTTGGAACCATCTTGGCAATATTATCAACCATAGCATATGGAAGGTCTAACACTCTTCCAACGTCCTTTATAACAGCCCTAGCTGCCATAGTACCAAATGTAACAATCTGTGATACACAATCCTTACCATACTTGGCAACTACATAATCTATTACTTCCTGTCTTCTCTCATAACAGAAATCCACGTCAATATCGGGCATAGATACACGTTCAGGATTTAAGAAACGCTCAAAGATAAGGCTGTATTTAATAGGGTCAAGGTCTGTAATCTCAAGGCAGTAAGATACTATGCTTCCTGCCGCTGAACCTCTTCCCGGACCGACCGGTATATCGTGCCTTTTAGCATAATTAATGTAGTCCCATACAATAAGGAAATAATCTACATATCCCATTGAATATATGACTGAAAGTTCATATGCCAATCTTTCAAATATATTATTAGTATCCCTGGCAATCTTAATAACTACATCTTTTCTATCCTCAACTGCTTCCTCCTCTGCCTTTCTGACAAAATCCTCAACAGATATATCTGCCGCCTGATTTGGATATCTTTTCTTAAGTCCCTCGTAACACAGATAATTAAGATATGTCCAGGATGTATAGCCCTCTGGCACTGCAAATTTGGGGAGCTTGGTAACTCCAAATTCTATCTCTACATTACATCTTTGTGCAATCTTTTCTGTATTAGCGATTGCCTGCGGTGCATATTTGAATAAATCGGACATTTCTTCCGGTGATTTAAGATAATACTGTCCGCCTGTATATCTCATTCTGTTCTCATCTGTAACTTTCTTTCCTGTCTGTATACAGAGCAGTATATCGTGTGCATCTGCATCGTCTGCATAGGTATAATGCACATCATTAGTACATATAAGCTCAATTCCTGTCTCCTCAGACATTCTTAAAAGCTGTGGATTGACATAATGCTGTTCTGCAATTCCGTGGTCCTGTAATTCAAGGAAGAAATTGCCCTTGCCAAATATGTCCTGATATTCCAGCGCTACCCTTTTAGCCTCCTCATACATTCCTCTTGTAAGGTATCTTTGAACTTCACCTGCAAGGCAGGCACTTGATGCGATTATGCCCTCACTGAATTCCCTTAATACTTCTTTATCAACTCTTGGCTTATAATAAAAACCTTCTGTAAAGCCCCTTGATACAATCTTCATCAGGTTCTGGTAACCCTTGTTATTCTCTGCTAACAGAACAAGGTGGTTATATTTATCATCACCTGTTCCTGCTTCCTTATCAAATCTTGAACCCGGAGCAACATACACCTCACAACCAAGAATAGGCTTTATTCCTGCATCCTTTGCAGCCCTGTAGAAATCAATAACTCCGTACATAACACCATGGTCTGTTATCGCAAGACTATCCATTCCAAGCTCTGCCGCTCTTTTAGTTATCTCTTTTATTTTACTTGAACCGTCCAGAAGTGAATACTCTGTATGGACGTGTAAATGTGTAAATGGCATATGCTCCCTCCATAACAATTATTATTAACAGCATACCATAATTCATGGTAAAAAGAAACCGTATCAGCCATATGACCAATACGGTTTCCATACATAATATTAGGAAAAAAGTTTATATAAATGTGGTGTATATCCACATTTTATCGTTATTAATAGTGCTGTTCTTTCTTAAGTTAATAGCACATTTTCTTTATCTATATACCTTTATTTATACAAGTCCAAGTACCTTAGGAAGGAACATTGAAAGCATTGGTATATAAGTTACAAGCAAGAGGGCAATAAGTATTATTGCAAAGTATGGAAGCAATGTCTTTATTACGCTTTCGATTGTAGTTCCACCAACTCGGCAGCCTGTAAAGAGAATTGTTCCTACAGGTGGTGTTATTGTACCAATTGATAAGTTGAAGCAGAGTAAGATACCAAAGTGAATTGGATCCATTCCGAATGACTTACAGATTGGTAATAAAATTGGTGTGAAGATAAGTATCGCTGGTGTTACGTCCATAAATGTACCAACTACAAGTAATAATACATTGATAAGAAGTAAGATAAGATACTTATTAGTTGTAAGACCAAGGATTGCATTTGCTATCATATCTGGAATTCCTGTAAATGCCATAGCCCATGACATAATTGATGAAAGTCCGATCATAAATGTAATGATACCTGTTGTCTTAGCTGCTTCAAGGACAATTCTTGGAATGTCTTTAATCTTGAAAGCCTTATATATAAGTGATAATACGGTTGCATATACTACTGCGATAGCAGAACCTTCTGTTGCTGTGAAGATACCACCAAGGATACCTCCGATTACGATTACGATAAGTAAAAGGCTTGGGATTGCCTGCCAGAATGTCTTAAGAGCAACCTTAACTGGAACTCTCTGCTCTGCCTGATAACCACGCTTCTTAGCCATAATTCCTGCAAGTATCATAACTGCACCACCCCAGAGAAGACCTGGAATATAACCTGCCATAAAGAGTGCTGCGATTGATACGCTTCCTGCAACACTTGAATATACGATCATTGTGTTACTTGGTGGAATTAACATACCTACTGGAGCAGATGCTACGTTTACTGCTGTACTGTAGTTCTTGTCATATCCTTCTTTTTCTTCAAGTGGTCCGATTGTACCACCCATAGCAGCGGCTGCTGCTGCACCAGAACCTGATATAGCTCCGAATAACATATTAGCTACTACATTTGACTGTGCAAGTGCACCTGGCATACGTCCACTGATTACCTTGGCACAATTAACAAGTCTTGTTGCTATACCACCATTATTCATTATATTACCTGCCAGAATGAAGAATGGAATTGCTATAAGCGAGAATGAATTAGAACCCGCAAATATTCTCTGAGCAGAAGTTGCAAATGAAACATCTGCTGGAATCATACATATCATTGATACTGCTGATGACATACCAATTGCTACACCGATTGGAGCGCCGATAACAAGCAGTACAACCAGTATTGTAACCATTACTAAGGCTACCTGTAATGCTATACTCATATATACCTCTCATTTCTATGCACTTATGTGCATTGCGTACCTTTATGCTTCATCTTTTTTAAGTTCAAGTCCGATATTGTATATGCTGTAAAAGATAATTATTACACCGCATATTGGAATAATTGAATATATAATACCTGTTGGAATATGCAAGATTGAGTCAAACTGTACGAAATTCATATGTGTAATCTTAAAACCACCAAATACCATTATAAGACCAGCAAATGCGATTGTTACACATTCAATTATTATATTGACGATTCTCTTAGCTTTCTTAGGAAGCTTATCTTTTACTACTGCAATATTAATGTGCTCTCTCTGTCCAAACATATATGTTGCAGATATGATTATTAACCATACAAATGAATATCTTGTAAGTATTTCTGTTACACTGCTTGGAGCTGAGAAAATGTATCTGGCAACAACCTGATAAGTTACCATAAGTACCATCATTATAAATATGAATACACTTGCATACGAAGTTACTTTATCTAATATATTTTTTACTGTCTTCATATTAATTCTCCTCTCTTAAAGCTTCTACTTTATTATAAATATCCTTTGTCATATCTGACTGGTTAGCAATACTGTCAAGTAATGGCTGGCATTTTTCCCTGAATTCGTTAGTATCCGGATACACAAAGATTGCACCGTGCTCTTCTGCTTCTTTCTTACCTGCCTCAACAGCTTCCTTAAATGTATCAAATTCATATTCTGTTGATTCCATTACAAGCTTATCAAATATTGCTCTGTCTTCTTCTGACATGCTGTCAAGGAAATTAGTACTTGCTACAACTACATCAGGGTGAACAATATGTCTTGTATATGAGTAATATTTAGCTACTTCATAATGCTTGAAATCTGAATATACAAGCTCACTGTTCTCACCTGCATCAATTACACCCTGCTGAAGTGCTGTATACACTTCTGACTGTGACATTGCTGTACCTGTACCACCCATATACTTAACCATATTAAGATATGTTGTACTATCATTTACTCTTACAATCATACCCTTAAGATCATCTGCTGAGTTGATAGGCTTGTCAGCATATATATTTCTTTCACCTGCTGTATATATTGTAAGGACTTCAAAATTGTACTTTCTTGTTGACTTGAAAAGGTCTGTAAATACCCCTGATTCTGTTGCTCTTCTTAAATGATCCATATCCTGATAAAGATAAGGTGCACCGACAATAGCAAAGTTAGAATCATATCCTTCTGGAACTGAACATGGTACTATAGCCATATCAAGTGCACCAGTTCTGATGAATTCTGCCATAGAACCCTGCTCACCAAGTACACCGTTAGCATATATAGTCATTTTGTATCTGCCATTAGTAGCTTTCTCGAACTTCTCACCAAGCTCCTTCATAGCTTTATACTGTGGGTGATTTTCATTCTGGTTAAATGCTACTCTGATAACCTTAACTTCCTGACCATCTGCACTTTTACTTCCGCATCCCGTAAGTGTAAAGCTGGCCATTAAACATACGCATAATAATAATGCCATCAATTTTTTACCCATAAAATCCTCCATTCTTATGCTTTTGCATACAAGTGAATTACTTTAAAAGTTCTACACTTACTTTAACTACAACTTTTCTTACCTTCATAGGCTCTCCATCTGCAACCTGTGGTCTGTGAATATCTGTAGGGAAGAATACACAGAAGCAGCCAGGTGTTGATGTGATAAAGCCTTCATTTTCTACATCTTTAACAAATATAAGATCTCTCTCATCATATCTTTCTGCCACTTCGTAGTTACCTGTATCTGGTGTGAAGCCTAACTTTTCCCTTCCTGTTACAAGGAACTGTACATCAAGATATTTCTCGTGGTATTCCGGCTTTCTTGCCTCTAATGGTTCTGTCTCAGCGTCGAATACCTGTGCATACATAAGCTTTCCTTCTATCTCATATACGCCTGTTTCCATTTTAGTAAAATCATTGTTCTTTAAATATTCTATTGCTCTTTGTACTGCTGCTGGATAATTCTTAAAATCATCCTTTGTATGAATTGATGAAAATATCATAACAAAACTCCCTTCTATTATAAATATGAAATTCTATAATATATACATTTATATTCTATTCTACATTATTCTTGCTTTTGTTCTCCATTGCATGAACCATATTAACAATCATCTTATGTGATGGAACTGGAACTCCCAATCTGTCACCAGCCTTAACTACCGCACCGCTGATTGTATTAACCTCCGTAAGCCTTCCTGCCTTAAGGTCTGCATATATAGATGTTCTTCCTTCTGGAGAATTAAGAGATGTATTTCTTACCCGTTCAATCATCTCTTCTTCATTAAACTCAAGCCCCATAGCTTTAGCTACCTGCATTGCCTCTTTTATAAGAGTAACTGTCATATTCCATGCATATTCATCTGTTGCGATAAATCCGATTGGAACCTGAAGAACTCCTGTAAGAGCACTAAGTGAAACATTAGTAAACAGCTTGTCCCATATAAGCTGCTGGATATTATCATAAATGTGTGTATCAAATCCACAAGAGTCAAGACAGACCTTAACTTTGTCAAGCATATGCTGTGAATCTTCAACAAGCATACCGATATTGGTCTTGCCCTTGCCGCCTCTTCTTACATATCCGTCACCAAGGATTGCTCCATTATCTTCTGTTGTACCTATGATAATTCTTTCCTTAGGAACAAATTCCAAGATAATGTCTTCATGGCCTGCACCATTCTGAAGAGTCATTACATATGTGTTATCTCCTATTATTCCCTTATTCTCCATAAGTGCTGCTCTTGAATATAAAGCCTTGACAAATATAATTACTAAATCTACTTCACCTATTCCTTCACTACTAAGTAATGCTGCTGGGTGATATATTACATCTGTATCATTCTCAAATAACTTTAATCCGTCTGCATTAATCTTATCTACAAGTTCTGCCTTCTTATCAATCATATATACATCATTGTTAGTAGAAAGATGTCCACCATATATAGAACCCATGGCACCAGCTCCAAGTACCGCTATCTTCATAGTATGCCTCCATTTCTTCACATTTTTGTTATCTTAAATATTATTTCTTCTTAAAATATTCTTCTTTTATCTGTTTATTATTACCATAATAAATATTTTTCTTTATTTATTATTTTTGCTATTGCGGTAATAAATATTTTTTTATTATTTCTATTGCTGCCGGCAGCCCTTAAGACCGCCAGCATATTATATTATGTTAAATACATTTTTCACTGATTAGCGGGTAAATTCTGCAAGACCTTCAATAGCATAAGCTCTGATTGGGCAAGAATCCAAGCCATATATTGGAAGTGGTGAGTATGACATAAAGAATGTATCCTGTGAAAGCTTATCAAGGTTCTTTAATACTTCAAGGAATACGATGTTCTCTGCCATACAGATGTCGTGGAAAGGCTTAACATCTTCGTTGCAGTTCTCAATTGAAACACCATCACCGAAGCCTACACACTTAATCTTGTGGTCTACACACCACTGTGCTGTCTCACCATTTACTAATAATCTCTGATCCTTGTCTGTATTAGTATCAGGTGTGAATGGGTCAAGCTTGTAAGATGAGTCGATGATAAGAATATCACCTTCCTTTACCCAGCCTTCTGTTGCCTTGTCAAGGTCTGCCGCACTGATGTGCTTTCTGTGAGGAAGTGTATCCTTGAAGTCAACATATATTGCTCTTCCCATAAATGTTGTAAGTGGAAGTTCAGCAACTGATGGCCAGTTGTCATCGTGATGATAAGGACACTCGCAATGTGTTCCTAAGTGGCTTGTAAGATCCATTGCTGTGTGGAAATCAGGAATTGGTCCGCCTGTGTTATATCTGATAAGGTGGCATCTTCTTGACTCTGTCTTTGGGTCTAATGGCTTTGTAAGATCGATTACCTTTAATCCGTTTCCTAAAGCAAATGTTGTGTTCATAATTAAATCCTCCTGTGAATTAAATATTTTGTTTACTTGTTAGCTTTTTAGATACTTGTTAAATTTTCCTGTTTGTTACTTATTTGTCATTTCCTTTGACACTTGCAGTATACCAGTATACCGGTTTATAATCAATTATCAAAGCTTTATAAATTTCTGATAATATTTTTGTAATATATGCACAAGTGTAAGTCGATTTTCAAATACTTTTACTAAAATAGCATATCCATTTTTATATATTTGTTAAACTTTTGACATTGCACCAGATGAAAACATTGTAAAAATATAGCATTTGTTGTATCATAGTGGTTTGCATAAGCTTTAATGTCTATTGCAATTTTTATATTATTTTGCAAGATTGGAGAATATATGAATAATTCAACCTCTTATTGGTTAAAAAAAGGAATTCACAACGGTATGCCTATAGCACTTGGCTACCTTGCTGTTTCTTTTACGTTGGGAATTGCCGCTAAGAATGCAGGACTGACCGCCTTACAGGCTGCCCTTGCAAGCATAACATGCCACGCTTCTGCTGGTGAGTTTGCCGGCTTTACACTTATTGCGGCACTTGCTGCATATACAGAGATTGCTGTTATGGAACTTATAATTAATGCACGATATTTTCTTATGTCGTGTGCCTTAAGCCAGAAATTAGATAATAAAATGCCATTTTTTCACAGACTTATTATGGGATTGTTCGTTACTGATGAGATATTCGGACTGACAGTATCTGTTCCTGAAAAACTCAACCCCGCATATATGTACGGAATGGTTCTTGTAGCCTCACCCGCGTGGGTTCTTGGAACATACTTCGGCGTGCTGTTTGGAAATATACTTCCAGCTAATATTGTAAGTGCTTTAAGTGTCGGATTATACGGAATGTTCATTGCAATAATAATTCCTCCGGCAAGGAAAAATCACATAATTGCAGGCGTTGTAGCAATATCAATGATTATAAGCTGTATATTCAGCTATGCCCCTGTTATAAGCAGCATTTCCTCTGGAACTCGAATTATTATATTAACAGTTATCATCTCACTTGCGGCAGCAATTCTTTTTCCTGTGAAGGAAGAGAATGCCAGAAGTGCTGATAACACTAATGCTACTAATAATACTTAAGAAACATATTACCTATATAGAATTGGGAGATTATTTATGCCTACACATAATACATACATATACATATTAATTATGGCTCTTGTAACATATCTTGTAAGAGTTCTACCTCTTACACTGATACGAAAAGAGATTAAAAATATCACAGTTAAATCATTTCTTTACTATGTGCCTTATGTAACACTTGCTATTATGACTTTTCCAGCGATATTATCTGCAACCTCCAGTATAATATCAGCGGCTATCGCTTTTGTAATAGCCATCGTGCTTGCGTGGATTGGAAAAAGCCTTTTTCAGGTTGCAATGTTAAGCTGTGCATCAGTATTTATTGTAGAACTTGTTATAACATTTTTACAGACACATTAATATAAAGATTAAACCGCCGTCAGCCCTTGAAATTAAAGGCTGGCGGCGGTTTCTATCAACACATTTTGTCCTATAAGTCTTTTATCCTATAAGTTCATTAATACCTTAATAAATATTAACTATCTGCTAGTGTATGTTAATTTATAGCTGAAGCTTAATAAGCATTATCTCATATGTGCAGCTTTCACTAAATGCTTGGCAAGTACAGAGGTTGTAACTGAACCAACGCCGCCCGGTACTGGAGTTGCGATTGAGGCAATATTCCCTATTGCTTCAAAATCCACATCTCCGCATAGCTTTCCTTCCTCATCAACATTTATTCCAACATCAATAACAACAGCACCATCTGCAACATATTCAGGCTTTATCATCTTTGCTGAGCCTGCCGCTGCAACAAGTATCTCTGCATGCTTACAGGTCGCCGCCATATCGACCGTCTTTGTATGTACAACTGTAACTGTTGCATTTCTTTTCATAAGAAGCATAGCCACAGGCTTACCAATAACAAGGCTTCTTCCAACTACTGTAACTCTCTTGCCTTTAATATCTACACCTGCATAATCTAACATCTCTATAACAGCCTCCGCTGTACAAGGTGCATATCCTGTTTCATCTCCTGCATATACCTTAGCAAGATTAACCAGTGATATTCCATCAAGGTCTTTTCTTGGGTCTATTCTGTTCTCGACAGCCTTCTCATCAATATGCTTTGGCAATGGTCTTAAGAGAAGGATTCCATCTATGTCGGGATTATTGTTAATCTGGTCGAATTCCTTCTGAAATTCATCATTAGATATATCTGCCGCAAATGTATATGTTGTACATCTTACGCCTACTTTATCCATTTTCTTTACTGCTCCACGTTCATATGAACAGTCATCCGGTCTTTCACCAACTCTTATTATTGCAAGATGTGGAAGTTCCCCATCTATATTCTTAATATCTTCTATAAGCTGCTCATTAATAGAATTAGCAACTGGCAGTCCTTTTAATATTTCCATTAGATAATACCTCCATTATTCTGACTGTATATATTGTTATCATGGTATTTTTATATAACTACAATGCCAATATCTTGTGATTATTATGGATGTACGCAATCCATAACTCTGTCATATACTTTATCAGCAAGTTCATTGCCTGTAATTACAAGCTCGTCAGCTTTAGTATTCATATCCTCTGCAACATCAATATTTTTCATAAGCTTTGTATTGATATACACATTTAATGAAGCTCCGTTAAGAGCCGCCTTGCACATCTGTACACCAACACCTGCATCACTGATTGCAAGTCTGCTTCCAATAACCGATATTCTGTCAATAAGCTTTATTGCCTCAACTATAAGCTCCATCATAGAAAGAGGAGCTTCACTTGCAATAAGCAAAGCATTTTCCATAACCTTATTACGGTGCTCTAACTGTTCTTCTGTATCCTTAGGAAGTCCGTAAGCTTCTGATAACGGCTTAAATGCCTTGGCATCCTTATCCATACACTCATACAATCTGTTAGTAATGTCCCCAGCTTTAACAATAAGTTCTTCTATTTCTTCCTGATATTCTGCATATTTTTTCTTTCCTGTTGTCAAAGAAAGCACCATATTGCCCAATGCCATTCCTACTGCTGCCACATATCCGCAGGCTCCCCCTCCTCCAGGAACCGGCTCTTTAGAAGCTAGAACATTTAAAAAATCCTTCATATCCATATACTTTTCCTCACTTCCTTAAATATCTGCTAAATTTCTATTGTACCTGTAAATACTGTTGTTGCAGGACCTTCCATATACACATTTCCTGACTCTGTATCCCAACTTATATTAAGGTCTCCGCCAAGAAGATGAAGTGTTGCATCAATATCACACATTCCATTAAGCACTGTCGCCACAAGGCTTGCACAAGCACCAGTACCACATGCAAGAGTTTCCCCTGAGCCTCTCTCCCATACTCTCATATTAAGATTTTTTCTATCAACTACCTGAATGAATTCAGTATTAACTCTTTCTGGAAATGCCATATGGCTTTCAAAATGAGGTCCGATTTGTTCAATTGCAAACTTCTTTATATCAATATCTTTATCAAGATACACTATTCCGTGTGGATTACCCATTGATACGCCTGTTATCTCATATATACCGCCATTAACTTCTATCTTTTCTGCTACAACGGCGTTGGTTACTTCACTAAGTGCCTTTACTGCAACTTTGCTAAGTCCTGTATCCTTGGCGTTAGAAAGTATATCCTTGTATACAGCTTTATAATCCTTTAATGCACTTATATCCATCGGAATATCTGCGGCTTCAAGAACCGGACATCCCATATTAACCTTTGCTGTTGCGACCTTTCCGTCTGTACCTATATTTAATTCGAGTATCTTTATACCAGCAAGTGTATCAATCTTTACTGTTGTCTTATCTGTAAGACCATTATCATATACATACTTTCCGACACAACGTATACCATTGCCGCACATCTTTCCCTGTGAGCCGTCAGCATTGTACATTTCCATAAAGAAATCAGCCTTATCTGATGACTTTATAAGGATAAGTCCGTCCGAGCCTATTCCTGTATGTCTGTCACTTACCTTAATTGCAACCTCACTTGGATTATCTAATTCTTCTTTAGTGCAGTCAACATATACATAATCATTGCCTGCTCCGTGCATTTTTGTAAATACCATATATCCTCCAATCACCTTACTATAAAATTATATATCAGTATCTTTCATTAATAATACCAATCTGTTACATCTATATCTTTCTTTAATACCCATCTTTAGTGTTACGCATCCGTAAATATACTCATAACCATAGTCGCCGATTCTACCATAGTATTACCGCTGTCCATACTGCATTTTTGTATATAACGGAATGCTTCCTGCTCAGTCATATTATTCTTTTCCATAAGCATATGCTTCGCAGTATCTATTATCTTTTGTTCCTCCGGGCTTCTCTGCCTTGGCGTGGTTCTCGCTTTTCTTCTGCGGCGAATCTGTGATTGCTGCATAATCTCAATTGTAGATAATAAATCATTAACTTTAATCGGCATAGCAACGCATACAACATTGCTGTCGTGACATTCCTCCCACAAATTCTGCGAGGCGACAAGCAGTATTTCAAAACTCTTTGGCTTGTATTCGTATAGTTCTGAATACAACATATTATCAGACAACTTATAACCACATATTATAATTCCGTCTGACAGATTATCAGCCTGATTGATAGCCTGAGCACCGCTTGTACATGGAACTGCCACATCATAACCTCTCCTTACTAAAAGACTGCGAACCGCCTTGGCCTCCTCTATTTTCGGAAACGCAACTATTAATGTAGACATATTCTAACCTCTTATCACAGTCAGTTTTTAAAATTTGTAAAGGTATTCATCAAGTTCCCACTGGGTAACCTGTGTCTTGTAATCGTTCCATTCTCTTAACTTGGCCTCTGTGTACTTAGATGTAATATGTTCTCCTAATACATCACATATGAACTTATCCTCGTTAAGATATCTGACAGCATCATAAAGACTTTCAGGAAGCACCTCTATAGCCGCCTGCTTTCTTTCTTCATCTGTCATCTCAAATATATTACAGTCAACACTTGCTGGAACCTCAAGTTTATTCTTAATTCCATCAAGACCAGCCGCAAGGCAGGTTGCAAGTACAAGATATGGATTAGCTGATGGGTCTGGATTTCTTAATTCAACTCTTGTACCCTGTCCTCTTGAAGCCGGAATTCTTATAAGCGGACTTCTGTTAGTTGCTGACCACGCAATATATACAGGAGCTTCATAACCCGGAACTAATCTCTTATAAGAATTTACTAATGGATTAGTAAGTACCGCCATACCCTTTGCGTGCTTCATAAGTCCTGCTATAAAATGATATGCATCCTCTGACAAACCAAGTGTGTCATTCTCATCAGCAAATATATTCTTTCCGTCCTTGGCAAGTGACATATTAACGTGCATACCTGAGCCATTAATTCCATACTTTGGCTTTGGCATAAATGTTGCATAAAGTCCGTGTCTTTTAGCTATAGTCTTTACTGTAAGCTTAAATGTCATTATATTATCGGCTGTCTTTAACGCCTCATCATATTTAAAATCAATCTCGTGCTGTGCTGGTGCAACCTCGTGATGTGAAGCTTCTATTTCAAAGCCCATATCTTCAAGTGTAAGCACCATATCTCGTCTTACATTTTCACCTAAATCTGTTGGACCTAAATCAAAATATCCAGCTTTCTCGTGTGAAAATGTTGTTGGCAGTCCGTTATCATCTGTGTGGAACAGGAAGAATTCACATTCAGGTCCTACCTCGAATACATATCCCATATCCTCAGCTTCTTTAATTACTTTCTTAAGAATCCAGCGTGGATCACCTTCAAATGGCTTACCATCAGGTGTATACACATCGCATATAAGCCTTGCAACTTTGCCCTGCTGTGGTCTCCATGGGAATATCTCAAATGTATCATAGTCTGGATAAAGATACATATCCGACTCTTCAATTCTTACAAATCCTTCTACTGAAGAACCATCAAACATACATTTGTTATCAAGTGCTTTTCCTAACTGGCTTGATGTAATAGCTACATTTTTCAAAACTCCGAACATATCAGTAAACTGAAGTCTGATAAATTCAACATCTTCTTCCTCAACCATTCTAAATATGTCCTGCTTAGTATACTTTCCCATATCACTCTGTTCCTTTCCTGATTAAATGATAAGCATAAGCGTTATTATAATATTCACCAGTGCACATTTTACGCACCCTGAACTAATGCGCCAATACAGATAATATACTACATTTACCTTTATCTTGTATACATTGTTTTGTCAAAAACTAATAATGTAAACCGTCATATTAACTTTGACTTTAACATATAATATTCCAACAATAAGTGCCTGTATCATACAGAAATGAGGATTACAATGAAGATCAGCCATTACAAATTATCAGTATTACTTTCCATAATACTTCTTAGTCTTGCTACTTTTTTTTACATATACACGACAATATTCACACAACACGGTGCATATGCCAATAGTTCGGCTGTTATTAATGGAATTGGCGGAGGTAATATAACTGGTGATTGTCAGGCAGGAAAAAAAGCACTGCCAATATACTGCGTGCAGACTGACAAGAAACAGATTTCGATATCTTTTGATGCTGCGTGGGGTGCTGACGATACTATCCAGATACTGGACGTTTTAGATAAACATAATGTAAAGACTACATTTTTTATGACGGGAGGCTGGGTATCAACTTATCCTGATATGGTTAAAGAGATATACAGCCGCGGCCACGACCTTGGAAATCACAGCGAGAACCACAAACAGATGAGTAAGCTTGATACTGCCTCACAGAAAGAGGAAATTATGTCTGTACACCAGAAAATAGAAGAACTCACAGGATACAACTGTTTCCTGTTCCGCCCTCCTTATGGTGATTATAATTCTGAACTAATTAATACTATATATGGCTGTAACCACTATCCTGTACAATGGGACGTTGACTCTCTTGACTGGAAGGACTACGGCGTTGAAAGCATTATAAAAACCGTCACCACGCACAAAGCACTTGGCAACGGCTCTATAATTCTTATGCACAACGGTGCTAAATTCACGGCTGATGCACTCGATACCGTCCTTACTAATCTTGAACAGCAAGGGTATGAGATTGTTCCTATATCACAGCTTATCTTAAAAGATAACTTCCATATGGATAGTACCGGACGACAATTAAATGATTAAAAGTTACATAAACCTCATCTTATAACCACCGCTGAACACTTTCCCAACTGCAAGCTTATTGCCCCACTCCCTGTCTGTAAGCCTGCAGTTAAAATCTACTGCATCAGCACGTCCATACCAAGGCTCTATGCACACAAAAGGTACTCCTTTTCCTGCTGATGACCACAATCCAAATACCGGTGTATCAAATATAACCTCAACAACCGGTTTGCAATCTTTACAAAGGCTTACACATTTTATGTCGCTGTTCTCAATAATATAAGCATCCTTATCAAAGAAATTCTCTGTCAATGTCACATTTTTATTAGTGATTGGCATATAATGGATATCTGGCTGTACAAGTCCATCCTTTGATAACAAATGGTATTGTATTCCATTCTCTTTGGTTTCGAATCTTACCTGTGCTCCAATGGCATTTTCACCACACACAAAAGCCGGATGTCCACCAATGCTGAAATACATCTCTTTATTATCCTTATTCACAACTTCCCATATAGTTATGACATTATTATCTGCCAGTCTGTGTGTTATCTTTAACTCAAAGTCAAAAGGATATACAGCTTTAGTGTTCTCATCAGACTCCAGTTTCATAACCACGGCACTATTATCCTTCATAACAAGACTAAACTCCATATCTCTTGCAAAACCATGCTGTGTCATATGATATTCTTTTCCCTCGTATATTGAAGTATCGTTCTTATACCTTCCAACCAGCGGGAATAATACTGGTGTATGTCTTTTCCATATGTCTGGCTGTCCAGACCATATATACTGCTTATTATCGCTCTTTCTAATAACTGATACTATCTCACAGCCCTTACTATCTACAATCACCTCAAAATTATCATTACTAAGTGTATACTGCATATATTTCCTCTCCCTTATGTTTATTTGCAGTTACCTGCCTTATTATCTGTCGTTATTCATCCTCCAGTCTATGCATCTTTGGAGATATTCAACATATTCTGGATTTTTGCACATACCCTTTCCCGGATTATCTGAAATCTTAGCAACGTCCATTCCATTACATTTAGTAGTCTTCATTACTATATTAAGTGCCGGAACATCTGTATCATTACTTATATATGTTCCTATTCCAAATGCAACCTTAGCTTTTGCATTAAAGTATCTGTAAAGCTTGTCAGCCCTGTCAAAGTCAAGGCTGTCACTGAATAATAATGTCTTATTAGCAGCATCTATCCCAAGACTCTCATAATGCTTAATCATCTTATCCCCCCATTCGTATGGGTCGCCGCTGTCATGTCTTACACCTCCAAAAAGTGTTGCATAAGTAAGCTGGAAATCCTTTAAGAAGCAGTCTGTTGTTATCGCATCTGTAAGTGCAATACCATTAAGAATTCCATATTCCCTTACCCAGGCATCAAGTGCATACCAGTTAGAATATGCCGGATTGTGCTTATGGTTGCCCTGTCCTGTACACATTATCCACTCGTGTGCCATTGTTCCAACAGGTGTAAGATTATATTTCTTGGCAAGATATACATTACTTGTTCCTACGAACAAAGAATTACCATTATAGTCAGCCTCTGCAAGTGTCTTAACCGCAAGTTCCTGTGCCTCTGATGATAATCTTCTTCTAAGTCCGAATTCACTAAAGCTTCCAAGCCTGTATACATTCTTTCCTTGTGCTTCATCAGCCTCATCGGCCTCAAGTGCCTCAACCTTGGCACTTAATCTTTCCTTAAAGCTCTTAAGAAGTTCATCATAATTATATGCCATTCTGAAATACACTTCATTGACAATCGCAAGTGTTGGTATCTCATATAATGAAGTATTAAGCCACGTTCCAAAAGTTTCTATGCTAAGTCCACATTCTGCATCAGTTGTAATCTTAAAATCAGCATATCTTGCCTGCCATAATCTTAAGAAATCAACATAACTTCCTTTCATCCACTTAACATTTTCAAGATAATCAAGCTCGTCCTCTGTAAATCTTAAAGTACAGAAATGCTTTATCTGCTCTCTGATTTCTTCTACCATCTCTTCTGTAAAATGTACATCTTTATTCCTGCACTTAAATGTCCAGGTTGTCTTATAATCAGAGAACTGGTGGTAAATTGCCTGTCCCATACTGAACTTGTACATATCTGTTTCCAAAAGACTTACTATAATTGGATTTAATTTCATAAATAATCCTCCGTTCCTGTGCTGCTGCACTTACTCCTGACTGTCATTACTGTATACATATAACTCTGATAACTTATTGCCTGTTATTGATACACCTTTTTTATTAACGGCCTTTATTTTATCATTTATACTTCTTTTAAAACTTGTCTTATACAACTGCTTTCCAAGTATAATCTCGTACACTCTCTGCAAATCTGGAAGTGTGAATTCCTTTTGCATAAGATTAAATGCAACATCACTATATTGTGTCTTATTCCTTAATCTCATAAGTCCCTCCAGGATAATCTGGGCGTGGTCAAATGCTAACGCCTCATAACTTATAAGTTCCGGAATGTAACTCTTCACGCTGATACAGCCATTTTTAAATGTCTTTTCCTTAAGCGAATATTTAATCGTAATATTTTTTTCTTTATTAGCAAATGTCAATATCTCATCATTAAATGTTATATCAAACCATAATGCTTCACTCGCATCATCTCCAGCCTGCGGCTTAATTCCATCAATTGGAATAAGTGTCATATACGCTATATCTATAACCCTCATTCTTGGATCTCTGTCCGGCTGGCTCATTGTATAGAGCTGTTCCATATATATATCTTTAAGTCCTGTTTCTTCTTCAAGCTCTCTGCACGCTGCCGTATACGCTGATTCTGTTATATTTACAAAACCTCCCGGAAGTGCATAACAATCTATATATGGATGATTATTACGCTTTATAAGAAGTACTTTAAGACATTTTAAATCCCTGCTCATGCCAAAAAGAAGCATATCAACCGTAACACTAGGTCTTTCATAGTGTCCCGGATTATATTGTTCAAGAAACTCCTTTTCTGTAAGCCCATCTTTATTTCTTCTTTCAGCTCTTGGTATATACTCATTATTATTGCTAATTTCACTCATAAAACCTATACCTCTTATTAAAAGTAGCTTTTTGATACTTTTATATATACTACTTTTGTACTAATATGTCCAGTACTTTTTACTAATCAGCCGCGTTCCTGTCTTATCCCACTCCGATTTTTTATTCATTATCTACATAACCATTCCCTGCAATAACATAAAAATAAAGCTGTCACACTAAACTTAATCTATACATTATGCAGCTGTAAGCATACGGCCTTCTACCTGCATATTATACAAATTACCATTTAGTGTAACAGCCCAATTACCATTTAATTATAGCTTTCTTATAATTGTATCATTCTTTAATTATAATTGTTAAACATTAATATCCCAACGACTTTAAAGTACTATAATCACTAAGCTGCATATAATACTTAACATTATTATAAGTATCCTCATCATAATAGCTTACTGATAATATAACCTTATCAGTATCAAAGGTCTTATCAAATGGATTGTCAAGTGCTTTTCTTATTTCACTGATAAGAGTCATATCTGATATATTACTGCTGTCCATATAATAATAATCGCCGTCTTTTATTGAATATATATACAATGTAAAATCATCATCATTGTCCGATTTATTCAATCGTTTACTTTCAAAGTTATCAAGATACTTTTTAAGCTTATTACTTGTCTCTGATATATTCTGTGATGCTACTTTATTAACTGCATTATAATAAGCATTTAAAGTCTTAGGAAGCTTATCACCTAATAATATCTGTGCTGAGTATGGTATTCCATTTCTTGTAAACGAAATGTATATATATGGCATACCACCCCTGTATCTTGATGAAATATCATTAATACAGCTATAATACTGTGTAAATGGAATACTGTTAATTTCATTAATGAAAGTTTCATACACTTCTTTAGCTGCTTCCTGTGTAAATATGCTATCCATAAATGAAAGCTTTGCATCTTCAAATGCTGGAAGATTCTTATATTCCTTACTTATATCCTGCATATTCTCGAACTTAGAAGCAAGCTTAACAACCTCTGACTGCTTAATGAATACTTTTCTGTATCTTCCAAATATGCCGTCTTTAATATACACATTATATTTTATATATTCTTCATTTTTTCTTCCATTATTATAATAACCTGCACTGATATCCTGTATATTCTGTAAATTATCCTCAATACTGTCTGCTACAAGCTTTATAACTTCTTCATCTGTTATCTTGAGTCTGCCTAATATATCCTCAAAATAATCTTTTTCCTCTGAATAACTGTAGGATAACATATTGTCGTTTACAATTGACATCTTTACATACTTTACCTTTGAAGTATCTGGAACGTACGAAAGCATCTGCCCAATTCCTGCATTAACAATCACTCCAAATACTGCCGCAAGGACGTAAGCCAGAATAATTGAAGGCATTGCTTTTATTATTCTGTGAAGTTTCCTGCTTGATATGACTTCATATATTATTACAACAAATGCAGCCACCACAAATGAAACCACTATATATTCAAGAAAATATCCTCTGTAACCACTACGCTTTTCCCTTATATAAAGCATAACTCCAAGAACACTTATAACAAAACCGATTGCAGTTCTTATTGCAAACTGTAACTTCCAGCCGAGTGCCGGCTTACCTGCTGTCTCACTCTTTCTCTTAGTAAACAGTACACAGCCAAGAACAATATAAATAACTGCAAGAACCAGTGTGTATATATTAGAGGCGATCGACAAAAGCATCTGTGAAACACTTGACGATGTAATATATAAAGGTTCAAATGCACCAAATACCTGTGCTGTAAGCATATTATAAGAATTATCAAGTATCCACACAGGACATTCCATAGTCGCTGTAGCAACTGAATCTGTAACTGTACTTGCGATAAGCAGTATAATAAATCTTGGTAGAAATACTATAAGTCCTGACACACATATATTGCTGAATATATTACCTGTTATTGAACAAGCTAGTGCAATTGCCGCACTGCAAAGAAGTGCACATATAAATTCTGCAACATATATATGAATTGTTACACCGTAATCAACTATAAAATAGTTCCTAAAAATGTGGTAGCCTATAAAGCTTGCCACAAAAGCTGTCAGCATTGATACTGCCTGCCAGAATGTAACTGCAGCGAACTTACTTATAAATAATGCCTTTCTTTTGTACGGAAGTGAATGGTAGAAATCACTTGTACTTCTTTTATTAAGAAATGACCACGCATAAAGAGCAAGTATCGGTGTTATAACCAATACAACAATCAGCAGCACTCCTTGTGATGATATCGGTGACACCAATGATGTATAAGGCGATGACATATTAATAACTTCTGTGCCACTCTCTGCTGCAGCATTAGCGGCATTTATCATTTTTTTAATATTAAGTCCTTCTATGATAATTGGAAATCCTGATACAAATGCCACAACTGCTAAAGATATAAATCCAATCACCTTTAACTGTATTACTGTCTGCCAGAACAGCTTTAAACTAAATACATTTTTATTATTAGTATTGTCCATCAAGTTCCACCTCCAATGCTGTATCAAATTCATAACCTAACGCTTCCATCTCATAAGTAAATACTTCTTCTAATGTAAGCGGAAGCACATCAAGAACAAGCGGATTTAACTTACTAAGCTTCTCAACAGTTGTATCTCTGTCGCCATTAATAATCATATTGGCAACAGAACCTTCCTGTCTGTATCTTATTATGTTAAATTCATCAAATGTACTTCTTGAGAATTCATTCCTGAATGCAACCTGAATTTTAAACTGTGATGTCTTTAATTCAAGCACGTCACTGTCAAGTACAAGACCTCCTCTGTGCAGTAATGCAAGATGGTCACATATATCCTCAAGCTCCCTTAATGAATGTGAAGTCACAATAACAGTTGCATTATATTCAATAACATCATTGCATATAAGCTTTTTAACAAGATTTCTCATAACAGGGTCAAGCCCGTCAAATGTCTCATCAAAGAACATATACTTTGCCCTTGTAGACAATGCCAGTATAATAGCCGCCTGTCTTTTCATTCCTTTAGAAAAATTACCTATTGGCTTTGCTGGATTTAACTCGAAAAGCTCTGTAAGCTTATTAAATCTTTCCCAATCGAACTTTTCATATATTGATGCATACAGCTTTGCCATTTTATTCATATTCGTACCTGGCAGGAAGAATAATTCATCTGCCACAAGAACTACATTTTCCTTAATCTTAGGATTTTCATATATTGGGGCATCATCTATATATGCCTCACCCTTTTCCGGCTTATATATACCTGCAAGAACTCTTAAAAATGTTGACTTTCCTGCACCATTAGATCCGACCATTCCGTATATACAGCCGTCACTGATGTTACAAGTAATATTATCAAGTGCAACAAAGTCTTCAAAATTCTTGCTGACTTCCTTAACCTTAATCATCACAAGCCCTCCCTTATTTATTCTATTTCTTCATATACCTTATTAACATTTTCAATAATCTCATCTTTAGAAATACCTGCTAATGCAAGCTCCCTTACAATCTGGTTTAACTTAGGAAGCTTCTCCCTTACATTAACTCCCAAAGCTTCAAGTGCGTCAGGCGATATAAATGACCCTTTACCCGGAACTGTGACTATCATCTGTCTTCTGTCCAGCTCTGAATACGCTTTCTGAATTGTATTAGGATTAGTTGACAGTTTAACTGACAGACTTCTTACAGATGGCATTTTATCTCCATCTTTAAGAATTCCAGTCATTATCTGCTCCTCAACCTGATTTATAATCTGTTCATATACAGGCACTCGCGACATGACATCTATAACGAACATCGTATTACCAATCCTTTCTAATGTTTAATTCGTATTGATTATAATTTATCTATAATTGTTATTAACTATCATAAGTCTTATAGATCTTATAATTACTACCAGTATTCTATACCAGTTATCCATTGCAATGTATTAACTGTACTATATTAATTAGTACAGTTGTTATGATTAATATATTATATACCTTGAATTTTGTCAATATGAAATTAATTAGTATATTTGCATAACATCTTCCTCTTTGATTAACACTTAAATTATGCTACAATAGTTTTAATTATAACGTGTCACAGGTAAATACACTTTTCTACACTAAGAAACCGCTGTTTATGCCCCTGACACTCACATTATTAACAATTATTAATACAGGAGGATTATCTAATGAGCGAAGCATGTTCACATAACTGTTCAAGCTGCGGTTCTGACTGCAGCGAAAGAACAGCACCACAGAACTCAAGAAATGATAATAATAAAAATGTAAAGAAAGTTATAGCTGTTGTCAGTGGTAAGGGCGGTGTCGGAAAGTCACTTGTAACTTCACTTCTTGCGGTTAAAGCACGCCAGTCTGGTCTTAAAACTGCCATTCTTGATGCTGATATAACAGGACCATCTATCCCTAAATCTTTTGGTCTTTCAGGCAAGGCAACCTGCAATGAAGAAGGTACAATAATATACCCACCAGAAACCCGCACAGGTATCAAGACTATGTCACTTAACTATCTTCTTGATAACGAAACCGACCCTGTTATATGGAGAGGTCCTGTTATCGCCAGTGCTGTTAAGCAGTTCTGGGAAGAAGTAGCCTGGGAAGATACAGACTGTATGTTCATCGACTGCCCACCGGGAACTGGCGATGTTCCACTTACTGTATTCCAGACACTCCCGGTTGACGGAATTGTTGTTGTAACATCACCTCAGGATCTCGTATCTATGATTGTTGAAAAGGCTGTTAATATGGCTAAGATGATGGATATTCCTGTTATCGGAATTGTAGAGAATATGTCATATTTCAAATGTCCTGACTGTGGCAATATCCACTACATTTACGGAAAAAGCAATATTGATAAGGTTGCCGAAGATATGGGCATTAAAAATGTTGCTAAAATGCCTATAGACCCACACGTTGCTGAATATATCGATGCAGGACGTGCTGAGGAGCTTGATGCCTCTGCACTTGATACTATATTCAAAGATATTTAAGGATTATATTATGAAAAGGATAATAATGTTTAAAGGTGGAGTTGAAACACTTGAGTTCTTCTCTGTTGAAATAGCTGAATATTTAGAAAGCAAGGGATACGAAATATTCTGGTACAACCTGCTTTTATCAAAGAACAGCTTTAATGAGCTTATGCACTATTATAATAATCACTGCAATGAACAGCTCTATGCAATTACCTTTAACTTTGAGGGACTTGAGGGCGAAGAAGGGTTATATAACAATGATGGCTGGAACTTCTGGGACTATTCTGGTGTTACAGTTATTAATATCGTTGTTGACCACCCTTTATATTACAATCAGTTTCTTAAAGCTCTGCCTGAACATTATCGTCAGGTCAATATTGACCATATGCATATTGATTATATGAAACGCTTCTTTCCCGATGTTGATGTATATTTTATCCCATCTGCCGGAACCGAGCTCAATAAACACAGAAAGCTTATTAAAGATTATGATTACCTGCCAATGTGCCAACGTCCAATCGATGTAATATTTACAGGCAATTACACTCCTAAGCATATTCTAAGAAAGCAGCTTAATAATATGGAACAGGATTATATTGATTTCTATGAAAGTGCCTTAGAACGCCTTATTATGTCACCAGATCTTACTATTGATGAGCTCTCAGAAATGTGTCTTAAAGAAGAATTTCCAGAAATAACTGATGAACAGCTCGCCAACTGTATGCCGCCAATGATGTATGTTGACCTTTCTGTAAGATTTCACTACAGACAGCTTGTTATCCGTATGCTTGCAGACTCTGGAATAAAGCTTAATACATATGGTTCCGGCTATAATTATATAGAATGTAACCACCCTGAGAATATCATTATGCACGGCGGTGTTAATTCCCAGAAATGCCTTGATATGATAAGCCAGTCCAAAATATCACTTAATGTAATGCCCTGGTTTAAAAATGGCATTCACGACCGTATATTTAACAGCTGTCTTAATGGTGCTGTCAGCCTCTCTGACTCATCTATATATATTGATGAATTATTCACTGACAGACAGAATATAATATTGTATGACCTTAATATGTTAAGGGATTATGAGCTTTCCGGGTATGACCTTAATATCACCAAGCCTCTTACAGACTATATTAAAGAATTATTAGCAGACGACAATAAGCTTCAGGCTATTGCTGATAACGCTTACAGCCTGTGCCATAACAGACACGACTGGAAAAACAGAGCCTCCATTATAGAGGCCCTGTTAAGATAAGTTGACTATTTTTTTATTATATGTTAAAGTAGTATTCGCTTGCGGATGTGGCGGAACTGGCAGACGCGCTAGATTTAGGTTCTAGTATCGTACGATGTGCAGGTTCGATTCCTGTCATCCGCATTTTTTATTTTAAAATATTTATATTTTGATTATATCTTTAATTCTAATTATATTTTAGTATCCTTTGATTATCTTATGTATTACAAGATACTCTGCCACAAGCGTTACTGGTGCAAGTATTATACACCACAGCGATAACACGATACATTCCTTCATACAGATTTTCTCTATTACTTCCCTGTCTGCACCTGTATTCCTCATAACACGTATTATATCTTTATACTGTTTCATTCTCGTTACAAGAATAACTAGAGATACTGCTATATACACGAATACTGCTGCCGCCAGAGATACTCCATATAATATGTAATTGACTATTGCTTCCCTTCTGGCATCATCTTTATCATCTGAATACACATAATATGAAAATCCTGCTGGTCCAAGATATGATTGCAGATTATTGCCTGTAGAAAGATTTACCGAATCTAAGCTGTACTTTACATTAATCTGGTTGTATTTCATTGCAAGTGTAATTGTTTCTGGTAATTCTTCCATACCAAGCAGATTTCTAAGCAATTCATTCTGGCGGTCTACGGCCCGTTGTCCAAGCTTATTAGAAGCTACCATCGTATATTTGGCATACTCAGGTATATACTCTTTTAATCTTTCCTTTATTTCATCATTAACATAGACTACATTAGCAGCCCTTGTCACTGCCGCCGGTGCAAAAAGAGTATCATATTCATATTCATTTAAAATAGTATTTCCAACGATACCTTCAGCAACTGACCTGCTGACCTGAATATTTTCATCTATATTCATTATTTCCCTGCACCTTTTATCAAGCTCTTCTGTGGTTATATCAGAAGTAAGATAATCCTCATTAAATGACTTGTAATTATCATTAACCGTTATCATTCCATTATTATACATATATTCATATAAATTTTCGTAATATTCACCACCATAAGAACTGTCATAAGATGTAGAACCTTTTGGAAAGCTGCAATAATTCATAAGATTTATCTTCGTATCTTTGCCAATTGTACTATCATACCCTCCATGTATATTGGGTTCTTCAAATACAATTACCGCATCGCCATTACAGAAATCTTCATAACTAAAATCGCAATCCTTAGCATAATCTATCAGTATATTATAGATTTCATAAGATGGCTCAACATACTCAGCCGCATACAGATAATTATTATTTACTGACTTAGCCTCCTGTATATTCCAGCCTTCCCAGGTCCACATCCTTGACGTTTCAAAACAGGAATACTGCACATCTTTTATTCCGGATATTCCCTTTATATAATCTATTATGTGCTCATCTATTCCCTGATACATATAGGCATCTGCATACTTTTCAATAACCACATTGCCATATGTATAAATTATTCCACTGTCATTGTTCTTTGGTATATTTTTTGACCTCTGAAAATATTCTTCTTTTGTTACATTATCAACTTTGCCATTCTGCTCAGCTATTAATAAATAACTGCTGTCTTTACTGAATTTCTCCTTCATCTCATTGGTCCATATTGCAACAGGGTTATATATATAATTAATATTATAATAGCCTTTTTTATCAACCTTTTTAAAAGCTATTATATCTGAACTCTTTGTGATATTATTATAGTTTTTATATGTTACAGATATGTTCATAGCACATACAACTATTATTACTAGCATTAATATGCCAAATACCCTTGTAAGTATATTCTGGACTGCTCCGTGCGACTGCATAAGCCTTTTATGCGTGTAACATATATAATTATCCTTATTGATTGACTTACTGCGTATCCTTGGTTTCTTATACTTTCTAACCCTGTAAGACTGTCCCCTGCTTCTTTTACTCCATTGAATTATATTGATGACACAGCACATAATTACAGCTATTATAAATGTCAGAAATGTATTAACATACACACTATTATCTATTGAGTAGAACTCAAAACCACATTTGTGTTCAATAAATATACATACCGCTTTCCCTGCAACTATTGAAAAAATCAGACATAACAGCAATGAACTTATCAATATAACAGCATTTTCAATTATAATTATAAATGCCATCTGTACATTGCCTGCACCTATGTTCTTAACAATACTGCGTGTCCTGCTTCTTGCTTTATTATACGATATAAGCTGATATATTATTGCTGCTATGGCAAGTATCATAACAACTATGTACATATATTTATATACATAATTATCCTTCCACGGCTTATAATCATATACACTGCTGTTATATGTAATATATATAGGACTTACCTTCTGCTCAATTCCATTGTATATATCCCTATAATCCTCTTTGATGTAATCATTAATAGGATAAATAAATATACCGCCGCCATATCTGTTAATGGCTTTTCCCTCACTCTCAGTTACAATGATACCTGGAAGCTTATCACCGCCCTGCCACACATCTGTGTAACTGTTAAGTATTCCAACAAGCTTATATGTCTTAGTTAATTTATCAGAAGTTCCATTCAGATATGTATCAATAACTATATCCTGTCCAATATCACTGCCCTGTTCAAGCTTTATAAGTGTACTCCACTCAACTGCAATCTCATTATCCTTTGCTGGCATTCTTCCTTTATTAAGCTTTATATTACCTATCTCAATAAATCTGTCTGACAACGTGCCAATACTTATATCAGTCTTTCCCACCGAATTATATACATAATTATTAACCTGTGCCAGACCGGCAGTTCCAAGATACGGATGATTTTTCAAATCATTATTTTCAGCCTTGACTGAGCCCTCATACATTACATACCAGCTTCCAAAACGGCTCTTAGCTGACTGTATCTGCCATTTATACATATTGCTCTGGAATATAAGTGTTCCAGCTACAAATGTAAAAGCTATAAATATAACCACCGAAGTTCTTAATACTTCTTTCCACCTTTTACGCAGTCCTTTGAGGCAGTATTCCAGCAATTCTATGTTCATACAACCACCTCCGATGATACATTTCCATCTACAATACTCAATACCCTGTCTGCATATCCAGCCATCTGCTTATCGTGTGTTACCATAATAATAGTCTGGCGGTATTTACTTGCCGCTAATGCAAGCATTGCAGCTACATTTTCTGAACTTCCTGCATCAAGATTACCAGTTGGTTCATCAGCATATACAACAGCCGGATGATTAATCAATGCCCTTGCTATTGCCACCCTCTGCTGCTCACCCCCTGACATCTCATACGGATATTTCTCATAACAATATTCTATCTGCAACGAACTCATCAATTCCCTTACTTCGTCCCCGTCAATGTCTTTATTGTCAAGAATTAATGGCAGGACTATATTCTCATACGCTGTATATTCTGGTATAAGGCTGTAATCCTGATATATATATCCGATATTCTCACGTCTGAACTTTGATAACTGCCTGTCCTTAAGTTCAGCTATATTAATGCCATCTATACATACATTACCCTCATCTGGCTTATCAAGCGTTCCTAATATTCTTAAAAGTGTCGATTTACCCGAACCACTCTTTCCTACTATCGCAGTAAATTCACCTTTCTTAATATTAATGTCGCATTTTTTCAATGCGTGTACCTCAACCGTTCCAGTATGATAGGTTCTGCATATACCCTCTGCTTTCAATATGTATTCCATCTTCACACCTCCTTATCTTTTGTTATCAGGCTTGTCCGCTGTACTTCATCACTACACAATGTCCTGCTTCCCGCCTGTCTGATTACTGAAAGTTTTTAATTTATTATTTATTGCTATGACTGTATTATATATTGCACGACTTACATACGGCTTACAATTTGCCCTTAAATTTATATAATGGCAATATTATTTTAAATTGTGCCCCGCCATACTTATCACTATTGCCTGCCCTTATATTTCCGTGGTGTGCTTCTATTATAAGTTTCGACAGGTTAAGTCCTATTCCTGCGTGGAATTCGTCCTGACTTTTCCTGCTCATAAATCTGTCAAATATCCCCGCCACATCACAATCCTGTATTCCATCACCGTTATCAGATATAGTTATCATACATACCTCTGAATTACTGCTTATATCTATATAGACCATACCGCCCTTCTTCTGGTTAATATGTTCATAACAGTTACTTATAACATTAATCAACGCCTCTAAAAGCCAGCCCTCATCTGCATACATCTTTCTATGTCTGTCTTCATTGCCATAATTAACCGACACTTTCTGCTTATCATCAACCGCGCACTCCACACTCTCCTCAACTATATAATCAATAACTATCTCATCTGATGAAAGTGTGATTTTTCCTGACTCTATACGGCTTATGTCTAGTAATTTCTTAATAAACATCTTAATTTTAAATGTATTCTTCGTACAATCTGTTATCAGTCTGCATATATCTTCATTAATGCCGCATAATTCCTGTATCATCTCAAGCTTCATTGTAATTACAGACAGCGGTGTCTTAATCTGATGTGCTATATTCTCAACAAACTCCTGCATTTTCTTATATTGTATTTTATTATACTCCTGCTCTTTATTAAGCTCCTCCTTCAAAGAAACATTCTTTCCTGCAATCAGCTTAATCTGTCCCATATAATCTTTCTTGCCAATCTTATAACAGCTAATAAGACCGTATATAAGAATTACAGCAAGTATTAAAGCTATTACAATATAACTTACAAGCTCTCCATTTATCCTTAATAAATATGTGTAGCCTTTAGCTGAATATCCTGCCTCAAGCATTGCATCAGAGCCTGCCTGTAACGTATACTTATTAATATTAAGATACATCAGGTTATTAACAAGCTGTACTGCCGAATTCTCATCTGACAAATAAAGAGCTCCAACAAGAGCCCTTTGTTTAATATTATAATATACAATTAACGACACTATTATAATCACACTTACAGCCATTACTCCTAACACGAAAAATGTCTGTTTTATTCTATAATTTCTTACGTTTTTCTTAACATCTTCTTCTGTAATTCTAACTATTCCCATAGCTTTCCCCCTCTTTTTATATTATCCAGCGGTATCCTACATTTCTTATTGTTTCAATATATGGAATATGCTCATCTGAGAATGTTCCAAGCTTTGCTTTTAATCTGCTCATTGTAACTGTCAGTGTGTTATATTCCACATAATTGCCGTGCATATCCCACAGTCTGTCAAAGAACACATCACGCCTTACAACCCTGCCTTTATTCTCAATCAATATCTTTATAATATCCCATTCATTTGATGATAGCTTAAGCTCTTTGCCGTCACGATAAAGCTTATACTGGTCAAAATGCACTGACAGGCTTCCTTTATTATAGACATCACCTGAATTCATATCTCTTCTTCGCAAATTGGCACTTATTCTTGATAACAGCACCGCATTATGAAATGGTTTCGTCACATAGTCATCTCCGCCCATATCAAGCCCTTTTATAATAGATTCCTCATCATCGCACGAGGTAATAAATATAATCGGTGCATCGCTGTTATGTCTTATTCTTTCACAAATGTCAAACCCATCACCATCAGGAAGCTTCACATCAAGCAGATACATATCATATATATCCGTATGCTCATCAAATTCTTTAACACTTCCCGACGTTATAACGTCATAATTCTTTAAGATAAGCAGTTCCTTTAATGTCTCCCTTAATTCCCTGTCATCTTCCACAATCATTATCCTGTACACTAACCCCACCTCTTTTACTCTCACTAATTCTCTTAACATTGTAATAATTGTAATATGATTAATATTAACATATATAGCTTGCAATCAGCTTACAAAATGTTCTTTAATATTGTATCTGCATTACTTATTGTGTAATCTGTCAATCTATATGCCATAATTCTTACCCCTGTAATAACAGGAACTACAAATCCATTAGAATATAATTTCGCACATCTGTTAATAACTGTCTTATTAGTAACTTTCAATGCTCCTGCCACATCAACAGGCTTAAATTCATACATTTTATTCTCTATTAAATATGCTAATAATTCTTTATCCTTCTTATTAAGATAAGATAAATTAACTTGTTCACTCTGCTTATTGGTTTCCATTGATAACTCGCAGACCTTATTAGAATATAATTCCATCATTCTCAAAAAATACGTTATCCATATCTCTGGATGAGGTGGATTTTCGCGCCCCATATAGTACAATGCTGGCAGACCCATTTGTAATGAACTATAGTATTCATCTGAGTCATATGCAAAATATTCCTCTAATGAGCCTATACCCTGAAATCCATAACCATAATAATCTAATATATATCCTGAAAGCAGTCTCGCTGTTCTTCCATTACCATCTTCAAATGCGTGTATTGTAACTATCTGATAATGAACAATTGCCGCTATAATAAGTGGATGGTCATCAGTTGTATTAACATACTCAACAAGTTCATCTAATAATTCAGGTATCTCATTATACTCTGGTGGTATATATTCTGCTTCCTGTGTCTCAGAATTATACACAGCAAATAAATATCCCGGCGGCATTGCACCCCTTAAACCTATTTTTTCTTTAGATGCCCCTTTTTCTACAATTGACTGGACCTTTAATATAATTTCCTTTGTAAATGGTGCTTTCTTAGCTATCTGCTCCTCAAGATAATTCAGTGCCATATAATAATTACGAACTTCCTGCTCTGGCTTTAAAAAATGCTTATGCTCATCTTTATCTATAACATCGCTTACCTGCTTTTCCGTCAACGGATTTCCCTCTATTTTATTAGAAGCATACGAACTCTTTTTCTTAGAATTCTTACGAAGTTTATTTCTCGTAATAGCTGGTAATTTTATATTATTAAGCGTAAATTTATTCTGTTCAATATTAGTTATCATTCGTACAATATCGTTATTTAAAACAGCCTTTATCACTAATAACATCATCTCCTTACATATATCCTCATAAATATATAATACAATCCCCCTCATATTTTTTCCACTAAAATTACACTATTATTACACTATTTTTCACTAAAATTACACTATTCCCCTCTAAAATTACATTATCCCCACAATACATCTACACTATCCCAAAAATTGAGCATAAAAAAATCACGGGGATATTTTCTAAGAGAAATATCCCCGTGACCACTACACATCACCTAAATATCGCCAACGCACAGTTGTGCGAGGCTGTTATATTACAAGCTGGGTGCTTTTGCAGCCGTCGGCACTTAGCGGCTGTCCTTTAGCCGCTTACGTGTCCGCTACGGCTACAAGCAGCGAGAGCGTGCCCAGCGGTAATATAACACCCTCGCACAACGTCCGTCTGGTCTTATATTTACCTACCTCCCCATAGTCCCCATCACCACAAGTGACATAATAGGAATCATAAGTATCGTAGATATCGGATTTAACGCCGCCGCTATATCGGTAGATACACCCAGCCTCTCGCTATATATTATTGACACAGCCGCTGATGATGCGAACATTGCCGCCGCTAATATCTGTCTCATAACTAGCGGTGCCGGAAGTACGCAATATATAAGCACAGCTGCAATAATGCCAATAACATAACGCATTGAAAGAAGTGTTATCACTTCTTTTGCAGACTCTCTGCTCATATGAAGTTCTAATGACACACCTATCATTATCATTGTAAGAAATCCGTTTCCTTTTCCACAGAAATCTGCTGCCATCGTTATAAAATCCGGAAGCCTGCAATTAAGAAATGACAGTATTGTCATAATCATATATGTATCAAATGGAACTGATGTTAACAATCCTTTTAAAATTGTTAATACATAATTCTCATTTTTATCTTTACTGCCTCCATTAAGTCTCATTTTGCCTATTGCATAGGTTGTTCCCAATGTATAAAAAGAATCTCCAACATCAAACATACATAGATAAGGCACACCTGCTGGATAAAAGGTTGATAAGAATGGAATTGCAATACAGGCCATATTAAATCCCGAAGCATTAACCGAATATATTGCCTTTAATTCAGGACTTTTATCAGCCGAAACTATCTGTCCTGATATCACCATAACCGTATTAACCAGAAATCCCAGCAGTATAGCTATTACATAGTATACATTTACTTCTGCCCCAGCGAAGCTGCTTATTAAAGAAGCTGGCAGAGTAATATAAAATATCAGATTTGACAGCACCTTTTTGTCTTCTTTATGAAACAGCCCTGCTCTTTTTAAAATATACGACATCACCATAGTCAGCAGATACACAAGTGCAGTCATAACAACATTTACCATACTTCACCAGCTCCTACACAAATATATTATTTACTCTGTACCCATAACCCCAGTCTCAGGAATTATGTTACCACCATCTATTATATTGGCTGTGCCTGTAACATACTCTGCATCATCACTTGCAAGACTCTAAGAATTTTTTTGCAATTCCATAGCCTATTCCGCCAGCCGCACCCGTAATAACAGCTACCCTGGTATTGGCTTTTAACCACTCCTTAGCCATATCAATAGTGACATCAAGATATTCATCATCTACAGTCTTGGCTGTGTCACTGTCACTATGAGTCGCAAGCCACGCAAGTCTTGTAATACGCCTTAATAATACGAACATCGGTATAAACTTCTTGTCTTCGTCTGATAATTTTCTTACTTTCTCATAGCCTCTTACCCACGCTCCTTCAAGCTTAGTAAGATTTCTCGAATAAGTAACAAGTGCACAGCCCATATCATACATATAAAATCCATAACCGCTGTCATCAAAATCTATTATCTGGTTGACACCATTATTATTAATCACATTATAAAAATGTAAATCTGCGTGGATAAGTCCGAATTTTTCATTGCTTCTGCCATAATGATTAAGTTTGTCCTTCATTACAGATGTACATTTTTCAAGTATCCTGTACTGCTCTTTAGTTAAAGCCTTATAATCACGCCACGAGCCCCATATTCCATCGTTATTGTCGCCAAAAAGATTGTTGATATCCCAGTAAAATCTCTTAATAACAACACTCTTATCTCTATTAATTGACTGCATATGAAGCTTCGCTGTTATTTCTCCAAGGCTTTCAAGTCCTTTTATAAGTTCGTCATCTTTAAGCTCACCAAGTGGACTTCCTTCAAGAAATGATATAACTGAAACATATACTTCTTCACCAGAAAATGTAGTCATTTTTTGAAGAAATCTGCCATCCCTGCCACGATATACGACTGGAAGTTCTACGTCCGTATCACGGTGGATTTCGTCCATCCATAATATTTCGCCTTCCAGTTCTTCTATATTGTGATACCCCGGTCTGTGTATGCGGAAAACTACAGGAAAAGCTTCTTTAAATGTAATTTTGAATATAACATTTTCTGAATATTTCAATAACTTTACATCATAATCTTTATCAAAATCATACAGCAATAATAAATTATCTCTTACATCTTTTTCTAATGCCTGTCGTGTATCATTCATATAGCCCTCTTTTCCGCACATACATAATTCACTTAGAACTTTCCTGAAAAATCACAATGAGTATCTTAAAATATCCTGCTTTAACTAATCTTTACTTCTAACCTACTTTGAAAGTGCCTGTGCAAGACCCTTATCTATTTTTTCAAATAATTCGTCCATAAATGCATCATCACACAAAAGTCCTAACTTTAACTGCAATGTATTAGGGTGGAGTCTTGAATTGTGTGACCATACGCCGTTATCAAATAATGGCTTGCATACTGTCTTGCTTGCATCTTCACAGTCAAAATTAATACCCATAATTACACCACGCTGTGTATAACCTGTAATAAATCCATCATATTTATCAATAAGTGCATTAACTCTTTCTGTAAGAAGCTTGGCATTCTTATTAATATTATCAACTGTCTCTTTTCTTGTTGATATTTCAAGAACCTTCATCGCAACAACACAGCCTAATTCTGAATTACCACAGGTAGAACCGTGCATTCTTCCTATATCAAACATCCAGCTTGCCGCTTTTCTGTTCATAACCGTTGCTGATATTGGATATATTCCACCTCCAAAGCCTTTAGCTGTTGTAATCATATCCGGAACGAAGCCCTCGTGTTCAAAGCACCACATTTTTCCGGTTCTCATAAGACCTGTCTGTGTTTCATCTGCTATATACAATGTTCCATATTTCTCGCAAAGCTTCTTAACACCTGCAAGATAGCCCTTATCTGGAATTGGGAAGCCATAAGTTGCAAGAAGTGATTCTATAATTACACACGCTACATCTTCTTTCTTAAGCTCTGCCTCCATTGCATCAAGATCATTAAGGGTAACCTGTACGAATTCTCCAGGTGCTCCCTGACAAAGAAATGGATCTTTAAATCTTGCATCTCCTGTCGATACTGAAAGGCCTGTATGTCCATGATAACAGCCCTGAATTGATACAACTCTCTTTCTTTGTGTAGCATATCTTGCACTTTTTATTGCAAGGTCAACAGCTTCACCACCACAGGTTGAAAAGCATGCATAATCAAGTCCGTCAGGACAAAGGCTTGTCAACTGCTCCGCAAGCAGTGCCTTGGTTATTCCTGTAAAATGATGATTACCTATATCCAGCTCTGTCATAGCATCTGTTAAAGCACCTATAATCTCTTTATTTCTATGTCCTAAGTTGTAGGTACCACCATTAATATGTATATCTAAGAACTTTCTGCCATCCATATCCCAGAAATAATAGCCCTCTCTTTTGCCCATAACGATAGCCATATCCCTGTCAATCCATTCCTGTGTCTTTCCAACATTCCAATGTGCCAAACTTTTCTTTAATATATCTTCCTTAGTGATATCTGGATTATTAATATAACTCATAGACTACCTCTTTTCTATAACACTTATGTTACTGCTGCCATTAACTATACTATCTTATACTGGCTGTTGGCCCTCTCAAACCTGCTCGGTGTAAGTGAAGTATTTTTCTTGAAATCCTTTATAAAATGTGCCTGGTCATAATATCCAAGCCTTTCGTATATCTCATAAGTAAGACTGTTCTGCAAATAATATATTGCCTTCTGTATTCTTATTATTTCCGCATATTTTTTCATAGAAACGCCAACAGCTTCCTTAAACACACGATCAAGATATCTCTGGTTGTAGCCTACCTCTTCGGCTATCTTTGCAATATTTATATTGCCCTTACCCTTATGAATAATGCCTGCTATGCTTGCAATAATATTTTTCTTATCTGCAAAATGCCTGTCATACCGGAAATTATCCATAAAAATATCCACCATTTTTTCAAAATCATCTTCATTTTGAAGCATAGATGATATATTCTGTATATCATCTATATAAGCAAGGCATTTTCTGTCACATACTATGTCCGAAATATACTCTTTCATAAAATCTGGAATTACACCTGGTTCAAATTTAACTGCAAAAGTTTTCTTGCTTCCACTTATATATGCAGGGCTGACCTTAGTATGTGTTCCGCACGCATATGGAACATATCTGCCCTTTTCATATATAAACTGTATGTCTATGCAGGCATCAGGAATTGCATATATATCTTTCCTGCAATTATCAACTTTATATATCTTATTAATATAACCATCTTCTATTATGGTCTCTGTATATTTAACACCTTCTGATATAAGATAAGTCTTAACCTGCATAGTAACACCTTCTTTCTTATGTGCACTTAACTTCAGGCTTTTTATTAAGCTTCCTGTGTGCTTCCTGTATTAGTGCATTTTATATTAAAATCTGGATATTTTATCTTTATATAATCTTCAACAAGCTTTACAGCACCCTCAAATCCCACTCTTTCCGTATTTATAGTAAGATCATAGTTCACTGGGTTAGTCCAGTAGTTGCCTCCTGTATAATGTTCATAATATTCTGCACGGTATTTATCTGTCTGTGTAATTGACCTTGCCGCTGTTGCTTCATTAACACCCATTCTGTCCATAATCTCTTTAAGTGTAAATCTTCTTGGTGCTTCAATATAAAGGCTTATAACATTAGGTCTGTCCTTTAATATCCAGTCAGCACATTTTCCGACAATCACACAACTCTCTGTATCGGCAAGCTGTTCTATAATCTGTTTCTGGTACTCAAATAACTTCTCATCTGATACAAACTTCCTGTCCTCTACTTTAGGAGAACGTTGCATTGGAAGTCCTTTAAGAAATGCCGAAAATACATTCTGGCTTCTCAATTTCTCATTAACCTCTGCAAATACTTCCTCATCAAGTCCGCTCATCTGAGAGGCAAGCATAAGTATTCTGTTCTCATAACAATGTATTCCCAAATCATCTGCTATCTGCTTGGCAATTCTTTTTCCACAGCTGCCAAAGCCTCTTGCTACTGTAATAACCAAATTATCCATAATAATCCTCTTTTCTGCACGCGTTTCCTGTGCACGTCAAGTTAGTGCCTGCTCACTTTGTTACATATATTCCACTATTACTTATATTTCGCTGTTACTTAAATTACCATTATTAAGCACCTTTCTTTACGCCGCTTTCCATATATCTTGTTAAGAATGTTCTTGTTCGTTCATTCTTAGGATTAGTAAATAATATATCCGGACTTTCGTCCTCAACAACATATCCGTTATCCATAAATATTGTTCTTGTTGATACATTTTTTGCAAATTCCATCTCGTGGGTTACAATTATCATTGTAAGTCCCTCATCTGCTAACTCTTTCATAACATTAAGGACTTCTCCTACCATCTCTGGGTCAAGTGCTGAGGTAGGTTCGTCAAATAAAAGTACCTCCGGATTCATACAAAGACCTCTTGCAATGGCAACTCTCTGTTTCTGTCCACCTGATAACTGTGCCGGCTTGGCATTGATATATGCTGCCATTCCAACCTCTCTTAAATGCTTTATAGCCCTAAGTTTAGCTTCTTCCTTGCTAAGATGAAGTATCTTCTGTACACCAAACATACAGTTCTTTAATACCGTCATATTATTAAACAGGTTAAATGACTGGAACACCATTCCAACCTGTGACCGGTATTTGGAAAGTGAACTTTGTGTATTCTTAACCTCTTCCCCATGAAATAATATTTTGCCGCCTGTAGGTGTTTCAAGGTGGTTAATACAACGTAGCAATGTTGATTTACCTGAACCTGAAGAACCTATAATACATACGACTTCACCCTTTGATATTTCAAAATCTATCTTTTTTAATACTTCGTGGTCACCAAATGACTTTACAAGATTTTCTACTTTAATAATTGACTCTGCCATAATAACCTCCATTCCTGCCTGCTTATCACTCATTATCAAGGAATTCAGTTGCAAGCTCATAATCGCTTCGTCCCTGTAACTTCTTTTCAACAACTGCAAATATTCTGTTAAATACAAAACATAAAACAAAATAAATGATTGAAATTACGATATATGATTCAAAATATTTGTAATATGCACCACCTGCTGTCTTTGCCATAAGGAACAGCTCCGATACACCAATAACGTTTAATACTGATGTCATCTTCAAATTATTAACAAATGTATTACACATTTCAGGTATTACATTCTTTAATGCCTGTGGAACGATTATGTAAAGCATTGCCTTGAAATGTGACATTCCCATAGCGAGTGCTCCTTCTTCCTGTCCTGCATCTACTGACTTAATACCTGCTCTTACTGTTTCACCCATATAAGCTCCGGTATTAAGTGTTGTAACAAGAATACCTGCAATAATTGAAGTTATCATTATGTCATTCTGTCTTAAGCCATAGTAAATAACCATTCCCTGAACAATCATTGGGGTATCCCTGAATATTTCAACATATACAACTACAATTATCTTTAATATTCTTATCAGGATCTTCTTTACTATATTGTCTTCTTTATGTATCTGTACTGTATTGATTATTCCTACTGCAAAACCAAGAATAAATCCTAATATTGTACCTATAAGTGACACATAAAGTGTTACCCATGTAGCTTTTAAAAATAGTGTTGAGTATTTATTAAATATAAACCAGCTCCATTGGAACAGTGTTCCATCAGCACCTGGCGTATTGGCCGCTAATGCCACTATTGAACTATACATACCTTTACCTCCCATACATTTAATTATAAAAAGGAATGTGCAAAGCACATTCCAGCACCGGGCACGGTCATTTGCGACAAACTATATCTTCGTGCGAGTGTGCATTATAGGCACATAGTGCATTTTATGTAATAGGGGATTCTATCGGAATTTCCTGTTACATAAAAAAGCCACAGACTTCCCCTGTAAGGTCCTGCCGCCTTTGACAGGAAAGTCTGTGGACTTTTATTATTTTTATAAGGTTAAACTATTATGTAGTACTTTGTCAGATTAATTATCAACTATTACTTTAGTCTTATTTAGTTAGATGATGGCTGTAACTTAACCATTTCATCCATTAACTTATCAAATTCAGCCTTGTCATTCCAGTTAAGCTTATCAAGTGCTTCCTGAACTGTATCTCTCATTGGATCACCTTCCCTGAATACTATACAGCAGTCATTCGATGCACCCTCTGGCTCTGTGAAATCAAGATTGAGCATCTTTAAATTATTCATAGTTGAAAGTGCTGATATTGATGTTGTGTAATCAAGTATAACCATATCGGCTGTCTTATTCTGTACTGCAAGAAAACATTCTGATGATGTTTCATAGTCTGTTGCAATTACACCGCCAGGTACTTCGTCCTTGTAAGGTACATAGTTAGTTGCAATCTGTGTTGTTAACTTAGTATTCTTACCCGCAAACTGTGAAAGCTTAGTATAATTAGCATATTCACTATCTGCTCTTACAACACCAACAATCTGTCTTTTATAATAAGGTGTTGAAAAATCATATGTCTCATCTCTTTCAGGACTGTAGCATACACCAGTCATTACTGCATCATATGATCCATCCTGAAGTCCCATAAGTATTGAACTCCATTCAATCTTGTATACCTCTAATTCATAACCAAGTTCGTCTGCAATTCTTTGTGCAAGCTCAACTTCATATCCATATGCATATCCATCTGCATTTTTAATCTTTACTGCCTGCTTGCCATTACCAACCTCTGGTGATTCCTGTGTCCAATTGTAAGGTGCATATGCACATTCAAATGCTACCTTCAATACTTTCTTGTCTGAATCGGAACTCTTACTTCCACAACCTGTAACTCCTAATGTCATTGAAACCACAAGTGACATTATAACCATTAACGATAATAACTTCTTCTTCATAACTTTTCTCTCCTTTCACCATTGCCATAGTAAAAAATACATACAGAAAAGGCGCCTAATTCACTGGAATTAGACGCCTTTGTCAATCTTGTATTCTGTTGACGCTATTAACATAGCAGATATATTAATATAATAATTGTAAAAATTTCACTTATGAATTATATACCACATTCTTATGCAGATTGCAATAGATAATTTATCTATATGCAGTTATAAGAAACATTGGTGCTTCTTTGATGTCCTTTTCTTTCAATAATTTCTCACCAATAGCTTTGTCTGCACTGCAATTATTAAATCCATTTTTTTCTAATAAAGCTATATCATACTCAGGTCTTTGGTGTCTTCCTATATCCATAGCTTTCGTGATATACGCATTTTCTGCTTCAAGTGCATAGGTCATTCCCTGGTGTCCGTATGGTTCTTCTTTCTTATCATCATCAATAAGCGTTGCATCCAGATTCTTCATATTGGCATAATTCGCATCGTAATTTAACAACACTCCGCCTTTTCTTAACACCCTGTGCCATTCCTTATAGGCTTTATCCACATCAGGGAGTGTCCATGTAAGATTTCTCGTTATAACAACATCGAAGCTTTCGTCTTCATATTCCAGATTCCTAGCATCCATAACCTTGAAATTAACATCTGCCCCATACCTGTCAGCCAGAACTTCAGCCCTTTCTATCATATCCGGTGTTAAATCTATTCCCGTAACCTGAAGTCCTTTGCCATAAAGAAGTATCGCAAAATATCCAACACCTGTTCCAACATCAAGCACCCTTACATTCTGTCTATTATCTATAAGCGGACTTATATATTGCATAATGTTATCAACCCATTCACGGCTTAACTCACTGTCAAGCTCATTCTCCCTTACATCTGAAAAATCTGCCACACGCTTAGTCCAGTAGTCTACAACTTTTTCTTCTATATTATTTTTATCCTGTATCATAATCTATTTTCTTTCATAATCCGTTACATATTTCTTATAGGCATATTACTGCATATCCAGCTCTGCAGTTATCTCATAATAATCTGATGGGTGTGCAGTTAAACCGCTCACACCTTTCCCTGAAACAATTGACATTTTAAGATGCGATGCAAATATAAAAGCATTGTCGTCCAGTATTGTCTGTGTCATCTTTATTCCAAGCTGTTCCCTGCCTTCTGTATCAAATGTAGTACTGAGCTGTTCTTCAAGCTGTTCAAGCTGTTCATTATAATAACCACCACGGTTCTTTGACGAATTCTTAAGACAGTGTGTTGTAAAGAAATATTCAGGATCACCTGTTGGTGCACACACAAAGGCACTTGCATATATATCCCACTCACCTTTTTTAACATAATCAAGATGATTAGCCGTACAGTTAATCTTTACATCTATTCCTATCTGCTTTAATGATGCCTGAACATTTTCTGCAAGCAAAGGAAGCTCCTGTCTGCTTGGATATGTAAGCCACCTCAATGTAAGCTTTTCTCCATTTTTTTCAACATATCCATCACCATCTGTATCCTTCCAGCCCGACTGTGCTAATAAATGTCTGGCATTATCAATATTATACTCTGCGGCTTTAACATAGCTGTCACCAAATGTATAATCTTTTGGAAATGGTCCTTCTGCCAACGTTCCATTACCTTTTAATAATACATTAGTAAAATCTTTCTTATTAATTGCCATAGCAATTGCAGCTCTTACATTACTGTCCTGCAAATTGACATTAGCATAATTCATCTGTGCAAAAAACGAACGTGAAGTTTCACTTGATGATATTGTATAATTGCTGTTATTAAACAGCGAAAGACTTGAATATGGCAGACCATAAGCCGCATTAAGTTCACCTGACTGCAATGCCATTGTAAGAGTATCACCATCACTTATCGTCTTAACAATTATTTTATCAAGCCTAGGCTCTCCATTCCAGTAATTCTGATTCTTAACAAGTGTAAGTCCTGAGTCTGTCACAATCTCCTCGGCTATATAAGGTCCTGTCGCTGATACATTACCCTCATCAGTAATTCCTGCCTGCATATCAATAATACAGCCATAAGGGTCAGAAAGATAATTAATAAGTGCTGGCACAGGCTTGGCTGTTGTTATTATGACTGTATCAGCTTCTGCCTCAACCCTCTCTATATTCAAATCCCCTGCTGCTCTTTTATGCACCGCAACAAGATGTTCTATACATTCTTTAACAGCATCACCATCAAGCTTTCTTCCACTTGTAAATGTAATTCCATCTTTTAAATTAATCTTCCAAGTAAGCTCATCTACATTCTCATAGCTTTCAGCAAGCCATGGCTCTAATTCCATTGTATCCGAATATTTAAAAAGTGTCTCTCCAACGCCATATCTTATGCACGCCCAGCCTGAATATCCGTTATGTGGGTTGACATCTGTCTCATCATTTTCTGCGTTAAATGTTGTATCTCCATAGTAGAATACTTTCTCTGTGGAAGCTGTACTTTTCCCACAGCCGGCAATACCTGATACAGCTGCCATTACAAGTATAATTCCTGCTAATTTTATTATATTCTGCTTTAATCTATCTATATTCATTCTGCTTTCACCTAATTTATCTATTCCGGTTCTGTTATTCTTCATTATAATTTCTTTTAATTTATATATGCATATCCTGTTGTTCTTCATTTTATTTATCTTTAATCTGTTCATAATTCATATACCTCATCTTATATATTTCTTATATTTAAAGTACCGACTTTATAAGAAGCCTTGTATATTCCTTTTCCGGCCTGTTGATTATATTATCTGTGTATGAATACTCTATTATTTTCCCGTCCTTCATAACAGCTGTCTTATTGCATATCTGGCTTACCAGTGCAATATCGTGGCTTATGAATAATACTGTCATTTTCCTGCTTTGCTGCAACTGCTTAATAAGTGCAATTATCTGACTCTGCACTGTAACATCAAGTGCACTTGTAGCTTCATCACATATAAGAAACTCCGGCTTCACAGCCAATGCCCTCGCTATTGCCGCTCTCTGGCACTCGCCACCGCTCACCTGTCCTGGATATTTATTAACATATTCCGCTGAAAGTCCAACACTTATAAACAATTCCGACACAAGATTATCACTCTTATTATTTCTTAATGCTTCGGCAACACTTTTTCCTAATGTATATTCAGGATCAAATGAAGCCACAGGTGACTGATAAATCATCTGCATATTCTTATAAATATCCCTCATTTTACGGGCATTGAATCTACTTATATCTTCACCTTTAAAGATTACTGAACCACTGTATAACTTAACTGTATTCGTTATAATTCCAGCAAGCGTGCTTTTTCCGCAACCGCTTTCCCCAACAAGTCCTACACAGTCGCCATCTTCTATAACCAGCTTGTCTATATCTACTGCCATTTTCACATCATACGCCTTTTTAATATTATTAAGCTCTAATATTGTACTCATCAGCACACTCCCGTCTTAACACTGGAACAGCCGATATAAGCTGTTTCGTATATTCTTGCTTTGGATAATTCATAATTATCTCTGTATCTTCGTATTCTACAATCCTGCCAGATTTCATAACAATTATTTTATCAGCAAGCTCCCTAACAACATTTATATTGTGCGACACGATAATCATTGAAGTATCTCCACTGCATTTTATGTCTTTAAAGATATCCACAACCTGCCTCTGTGCTATAACATCCAATGCACTTGTCGGCTCATCTGCAAGCAGCAAATCAGGCTTCATAAGCATAGCCATCATAATTCCAACTCTCTGGTTCATTCCACCTGATAACTCAAACGGATAACTGTTAAGAACCTTGATAGCATTTTTAATATTCATCTGTTCAAGCATATGAACTGCTTTCTCATCAATTATACGCTTTGCCTTTCTTTTATCTTTTACGGCTTCATTACTGAAAATGCTCTCATAAAGCTGGCTCTTTATTGTTCTTACCGGACACATTGCTCTCTCGGTATTCTGAAATATCATACCTATGTTACTGCCTCTTAAACTTTTCAGACACTTTTCATTACCAGTTATATCCACTCCGTTATATTCTATTACACCACCGTCTATATGCCCCTCCTTAGGAAGAAGTCCTATTATGGCTTTAATAAGTGTGCTTTTTCCGCTTCCTGATTCACCTGCAATCCCTAATATCTCACCTTTTTTAAGCTGTAACGTTACATTTTCCAATACTGTGCTGTCAGAATAGCTTACAGATAAACCACTGATATTTAACTGAGTGCTGTTAACACTATCTATGTCCTTTTTATTCAATTTTTCCTTATTGTCTGCCTGTAATATCACTTAAAGTATCTCCTAACATATTAAACACAAGTACAGTAATAAATATTGCCAGACCCGGTGCTATAACAACCCATGGTGCTGTCTGCATAAAGCTCCTGCCTTGACTTACCATAAGTCCCCACTCTGCAAGCGGAGGTTCTGCTCCAAGCCCTAAGAATGACAACCCAGCAATCTCCATCATCATATTTCCAATATCAAGAACCGCTGTTACTATAATCATATCTGCAATATTAGGTATAATATGCTTTATTAATATTCTTATGGTATTAAGTCCTGACATCCTTGCCACCTGTATATATGGCTCATTCTTTATGGCAAGCACCTCTGCCCTTGCTATTCTTGCATACTTGGGCCACGATATTAGTGCAAGTGCAATAACAGCACTTACTAACCCTCCTGACATTACGCTTGCAACCGCAATTGCAAATACCAGCCCCGGAAATGCAAGAAATATATCTGACAGCCTCATTATAATGCTGTCTATAATTCCACCGTAATAACCACTTATTATTCCGGCAATACAGCCTGTTAACGTTATAATCACAACAAGTGCAAATGATGATGACAACGATATTCCTGCTCCTTTAATGACGCGTGATAACATATCACGCCCATACTGGTCAGTTCCTAACAGATGATGACTATCTGGCGGCATAAGTGCGGCTGACAAATCCTGCTCATAAGGATCATATGGAACAATCACATCTGCCAATACCGCTATAAGCACTATTAATAATGCAAATATAAGCCATATAATTAAGCTTGTATTGCTTTTATTAATTTTCCCTCTGAATATCAACCGCTGTCTGTTATTATTGACATTTTCTGTTCTTTTCTTAATCTTCATAACAATCTCCCAGACGTATCCTTGGATTGAGATAATGGTATACTATATCTGTTATAAGATTAATAACTACATATATAATTGCCATCCATATCACATATGCCTGTATAACCGGATAATCTCTCATCGTAATTGCATCTATCGCCATTTTCCCTACTCCGTCCCACATAAATATGCTCTCAACAATAGCTGTTCCACCAAGCAGTGAACCTATTGATAATGCGAGCAGTGTTATGATTGTGAGCAGGCTTGATTTAAGTACACTTCCTGTAATTATCTTTAATCTGCCAACACCTCTTGCTATAGCACCCTGCACATAATCCTTCTGTAATTCATTAATCACAGCCGTCCTTATCTGTCTTATATATCTTGACGACATTGCTATTGCGAGGGTAACTGCTGGCAGTATCACGCTTTTAATTCCTGCATTCATTCCCATAACCGGCAGTAAATTAAGCTTCAGTGCAAATATGTATATAAGCATTATGGCGGCAAAAAAATTAGGCATTGAATTGCCTAAGAAACTTAATAACCTGATAATATAATCGATACACCGGTTCTTATTAACTGCCGCAATAATTCCAAGTGGCAATGATATTATAAGTGTCAATAATATTGAAACCACACATAAATATATAGTCGCTGGAAGCTTTGATATAAATGTTGCAAACACGGGCTTTCCTGATATATAGGAATTACCCATATTGCCTGTAATAACGCCCTTAAGCCACACAACATATCTGACAATGACAGGCTGGTCAAGCCCCAGTTCTTCTCTTAATTCATTCTTCTGTTCTTCTGATATAGCAGTTCCCCTGTTAGCCTCTAACATATCTATTGCATCTGTATTGCTTACATTTACAAGCAGAAAAGACAGCAGTGTAATGCCTATAATAATAGGAATAAGCTGTACCAGACGTTTTATTATAAACTTCTTCATAAATACCTTTTCTAATAGTCTTATATTGTCTGATTAGTATAACAATAAAAATGGAATGGCACAATTATTTTTCAATCGTGTCATTCCATTCTGTTATACCTATATTAATTAAAGCCACTTAAATAATCACGCTGTATATATTACAGCTTCACTATCAGATATTTATTTCTTTAATTCCTCCCTTACAAATGCTAAGAATTGCTCGCCAATCCTACTTACTGCTTCGTCACATTTTTTGATATATCCAAATAACACTTTCCTTGTGTCATCATATAATGGAATACCATCAAAATTAGGCTGTTTGCTGAAATGGCTGCTGCTTATATTACACAGCTTGGAATATTTCAGCATATAATTCATAACATAATCACTATTAGTAATAACAGCAACGTGTTTGTTAAATTCCTCATCATCTTTTCTTATATTATCCCAATAATGATTAAGTGCAAACTCATCTTCGTAGCACTGAACAAGCATTTTATCTTTAAGATAACTCTCAACATCTTTATCCTTAGGTGCTTCATTATTGCCATAATATAAATAAGCCTCATTATCTTTAAGCTTAACAAATTGAAGATTATGCTTTTTAAGCTTATACTCAATCTGCTGCAGCTGGTTATCCATAAAGAATATAAAACCTAATTCATCAAGCCCCGTTCCAACACGCTTAATAACGCTGTTGACACTTCCCTCCATTATATTATATCTGACATTCTCATCAGAATATTTGATGTAATAATCTGTAAAGCACCGTGCCACCCACGAACTGGGATTGCTTGATATGCTGAATTCTTCCCTGTCATCAATCTTATAAATCTGCGCAAGCTGGCGTTCCTGCTCTAATATCTTTCCAGCATATTCATACGCCTGCCTGCCACGCCTTGTAAGCTTAATGCCCCTGTTATCCCTTTCAAATACTTCAAAGCCAAGCTTCTCCTCAAGACTTCTTATAACCTTACTGACATTGGGCTGTGTTGTATACAATACTTCTGCCGCTCTACTGAAAGACGAAAGATCTGCACACACGACAAAATATTGTAATTCCTTTACCTCAAGCATATTAATCACCGCTGTATTCTTTAACTATCTTGTCCACATCAATATTTCCAGCAAGAAAATCTACCCAGAACTGCTTATCACTGGAAAATTTCAGGTTAGCATCCTTCTCAAATCTGTCTAAGAAATCTAATACCTTCTTATAATCACTGCTGTTATTATACGGAATATCCCAAAGTTCTGTCTTATTGCCGTCTTTATCAAATGAAGCACAGGAAATGCCCTGCTCTGAAAATACTGTTATATACCACGTTACATTTTCATCATCATCACTTGTGCTTGCAGTTTCCCTTGTACTCTCTGTACCAGATATTCCCGCACTTGTATTACCTGTAAGAAGTGCTTCCTGTGTCTTAGACATATTCACAGCCTTAGTTTCTTCAGGGTCACTTGGAAAAAGTCCATCTGTAAGCTCATAATCAGCCTTATCAGATGTATCATCACCTGCTACTGTCTGTGACACAAAACCATATGCCGCTGTCCTAAGTGCCGCACTTGCCGCCGCATTAGCCCTCATATCTGACCTTGCACCAGCCACCGCTCTATCTGCTGCCTTATCCTGCATCTCCTTAAGCCTCTTTAAGTTCTCCTTGAAATCATCAACATAGTCGTCTATTCCGTCAAGCATTTTATCCCACTGCTTATCAGACATACTGCGCCAGTCATTCTCATCAGCATTTTCATTAGCAAGTATCTTCTGATTGTAATAATCAGTATAGCTTTCTCTGAATGTCTGTGTACTAATATCCATTTTTCTCCTTTCTGCCACTGTTCAGTCAGTCACAGCCGCTCCACTTTCCTGTACGGTCCAAGTGGTAAGTAAAATAAATCTGCATAAAAAAACACACTTATCCAACAGCAATCAATCCATTGAATAAATGTGCTCTCCGTAGCTTAATGTATATCGGCATATGTATACATTTTCTTAATAAAACTGTACATTTTTTTCAATGAGCTTATCGCCCTCATATCTTAACTTTATTGTAAAAAATCTCTGTTCATCACTAAGCAGAAGCTTTAAAAATACGGCATCACCCTCCCACGTTGGAAGCTCTAATATTTTGTCTTTACTAACCCAGCAAAGGTCACCTTCATCACATATGATTACCTCACCGTCATAGTCATTCGCGGTAAACAGACACATAAGCTCAGGCTCACATTCATCACTTATAAATGTTATAAGCCCCCTGAAACGATATGCCGTAAGTGTAAGTCCTGTCTCTTCCTTCACTTCCCTTAAAAGACATTCCTCTGGTGTCTCACAACCCTCTGCATGGCCTCCAACACCAATCCACTTACCCTTATTGATATCCTTCTCTTTCTTGGTTCTATGTAACATCAGATAGTTGTTATCTTTCTCAATATAACACAAAGTTGTCATCTTCATAGTTAATCTCCATATCTTGCATTATAAATATGTCTGTATTTTAAAATAGATATCTCGTCCACAATATAAAGTTCTTGATAAGCTTCATTCTCTTTTCCCTGTATGGCGTAAGCTCCACAGGTTCTACATCATATGGATTGTCGTAACTTCCATCTGCATCAGCCTTTCTTGCTATATGCTCATATGACTCCATAGCTTCATTTAACTGGCTGTTAATCTCCCTGCTGTCAATTACAAGCATAAGCTCCGTATCCAGATAGACACTTCGCATATCCACATTAAATGAGCCAATGACCGATATATTATCATCTATAAGTATCGACTTTCCATGATAAGAATATCCGCCCTCGTACTCCCATACCTCAAGCCCGGTATTAAGTATTTTATCTTTATTAACATAATAATCTGCCGAGCCAAATGGATTACCATTATTACCAATAGAATTAGTCATCAAAGATACATTTTCTACCTTATCACATATCTCAGTAAGTCCTTCATACATATAATCATTACATATTATATAAGGTGTATGTATCTTCACCTTAGAATCTGCCGATTTCATAAGCCTTACAAGCTGATACCACACAACCGGCTTCTTTACCTTGTAATCTATCGGATTGCTAAGAAGTGCTATGCTGTTGACCTCCACTGTCTCACTGGCATAATCTGTATTGTCTACGAACTCCTGATTATCAGCACAATATGCCTCATAACCTGCTAAAAGCTCATCTTTGGCTGTCTTAACCTTGTCCTTTGCAGCTATCTTTTCTTTATAAGAAGTCTTACTGCTTGATAAAAGAGTCTTGCTCTCCTTATAGTTCCACACGCTGTCATAATAGTCTATAAGCTGGTTGACCGAACTGTTCTCATCTGTCTTGGCACAATATACTAACACATCTCGGTCATAATTCTTATGTCCCTCATTATCTCCAAGGAAATAATTAAATGTATTACGTCCACCAAGAATATAATTCTGCCTGTCTATAACTATATATTTGTCGTGCAGTCTTCCCATTGACTTATAAGACTTTAACGGATTGACCTTGTTATATATCTTAACTGTTGCCTCTGGCATAGCCGCAAGTGCCTCAAAATACGCATTGCCCCTCATTCTAAGAAAACCTGACACTCCATCAACTATAACATTAACCGATACTCCCCTGTCTGCCGCATCAATAAGTGCACCTAATATAAGCTTTCCACTATCATCAGACCTGAAATCAAAGGTCGAAAGTATTATTTCTTCCTTTGCCTGGCTAATCATTCTTATACGTTCTTTTAACGCATCATTATTATCCTCTATTATCTTGGCTCTCTCAGGACTAGTCTGGCGTTTTAAAAGATCCGTGTTATCTAATTCCTGTTTCTCACCATCTGTAAGCTTCGGCTGCTTTTTGTAGCTTACAAGTGCAATCGTAACTATTCCTATTATCACAGCAAGAACAAAACCTATCACAGATAATATTACATACCTGACACGTATTGTATGCTTCTTAACTTTGTCCATAGTCTTTTATACAGCCTGTCTTATTAATTATCACTAATATAATCGAGCAAATATATCTAACACTTTTAATGTATACAACATATCAATATATCCGCATATCTAATATATCCAACATATCTAAATATATTATAATAATGTAATTGTAACAGGCTTCCTTTCTTCTATTATGTGCCAGGCATTTTATATCTGTGTATACATTACTTACTAAATATTTTATTAATCCTGGCTATTTTAATTCTTATTGGTATATAGATACATAACCATATTATAACAAAAATAGCAACAAAAATAATCGTAAATGTGAGTATTTTATCTACCATAATCCAGCCATTTGAAAGATATATATAACCCTTCGATATTCGGTTGGATTTTGGAGTTGAATGGTATTTTTGATACTTTATAGTGAATTTTATTAATCTTCATAGTTTTAAATACTATATCAAGAAGTATTGTTAATAATAAAATCTTGACATCTCTGCCACGATGTATTATTATCACAATAGTTTGAGTATCAAAACATTGTGATAATGGTTTAATAATTCTTGTATACTCCAACAATATATACATAGAAATGAGGATTGGTTTAATATGAATCTTAGTACAAATAAATATAAGCTTCCCGAATTACATATTGGTAATAAAACAGCAAGAATTCCAATTATTCAAGGTGGCATGGGTGTTGGTGTCAGCTTAAGCGGTCTTGCAGGTGCAGTAGCAAAGGAGGGGGGAGTCGGAATTATTTCAACTGCCCAGATTGGTTATGATGATGATGCATTTGAATATGATCAGGCCGGCTGCAATTTAGCAGCAATAAAGAAACATATCCGTAAAGCTAAAGAAATTGCCGGTGGTAATGGACTTGTTGGCGTAAATATTATGGTTGCACTTAAACATTATAAAGAACATGTAAAAGCAGCTGTTGCAGCAGGTGCCGATATAATTATCAGCGGTGCTGGTCTTCCGATAGATTTACCAGCACTTGTAGACAAAGCCTGTCAGACTAAGATAGCTCCTATCATATCATCAAAAAGAGCTGCACAGCTTATATTAAAAATGTGGTCACATAAGTATGACCGAACCGCTGATTTTATCGTAATAGAAGGACCAAAGGCTGGCGGACACCTCGGATTTTCTAATGAACAGCTGAACAATACAGCTTCACTTGATTTCGATAATGAAATAACTAATATTATAGAATGTAAAAAAGAATATGAAGATAAATACTCAAAAAAAATACCTGTTATTGTTGCAGGTGGAATATTCGATAAACAGGATATTATTCATGCAATTAACCTTGGAGCTGATGGGGTGCAGATAGCAAGCAGATTCGTTGCTACTAAAGAATGTGATGCATCACCTGCTTATAAACAGGCTTATATCAATGCCAGACAAGAAGATGTTCAGATTATCCAAAGTCCTGTCGGAATGCCTGGAAGAGCACTTCGCAATGCATTTATTAAACAACTTGACAATTCAAGAATTCCTATTTCCAAATGCTACAATTGTCTTGAAAAATGTAACCCTGCAAAGGTTCCATATTGTATTACAAAAGCTCTTATAAATGCTGTAAAGGGAGATGTGGATAATGGCTTAATCTTCTGCGGCGCCAATGTTGGCCGGATAAATGAGATTACAACTGTACATTCACTTATGAAGGAACTTACAGAATAACTACCTTGCACTACTGCCAGTTACTTGCCAGCCGGATTATCCGGCTGGCAATATTAAATACTGTTCCTTATAGTGCTACTTAAATTCCAATCATGCAAATAAATTATCCCACTGGCAATATTAAATACTGTGCATTGTATTCTCTCTGACTAAACAATTACTTTATACTCTCTTATAAATAATAGGAACATCATATCCGAAGGTTCTCTTTCCATTCACTTCCATGCTTTCTGATACCTCAAGACAAGCTTCTGAAAAACGTTCCCATAATCTGAATATCATAACTGGTGTAAACTGGCTTACGCTTCCTCCCTCCCAGCTTCCATTCTTTTCCTTATATAATGCTGGCGTAAACTTCTCAGATTTTCTAAGTTCACTATAATCTACACTCTTCATTGAGTTATAGGAAAATGTATTCTTGTCTTCTCCTGCAGGAATTTCATAAGAAGAAAGTATAATTCCATCATTACTATCTGTAATTAGAAATAAATGTGGTGATGCATGACGTTTTCCATCTGTTTCATAATAACTTTCCTCTACAACAAATATTCCATTAAAATCCTCTGGAATATTTTTTATTTTATCATTGCAGACTGTGTTTATATGTTGTGCATACGGAAAGCTTTTACCAGCCTCCTTCATTTCCATAAACTGTTCTTTGTTATCAAATTCTCCAGTCATAAGCTCTACAAACTTTTTAATTTCCATCATAATGTTATGCCTCCATATGATAATATTTTGTTATATTTATAATTGTAATAATATGAACAATGAACGTAAATTCTACCGCTTAGTGATGCCTCAGAGCTGCTCCACATAATTCTAAAACAAAAGCTTAAGTCCCATAGCTATAATCCACATATATGCACAAGTTTTCGGAATCATTAAAAGTCCAACCTTTGGTTTAGTTTTGCTGAATAAGGTTACTGGTATATAGCATCCAAATGAAATAATAATTGCTGCTACCATCCTTGTCAGATGATATCCATAAGCATTTCCTGAAATCAAATATAGAATAATTACTCCTATACCTGTAACTGCAAAGACTGAATTTCTGATAACGGATAATTTCATATTTCCCTCATCTGTACACCAATTATTCTGTGGGAACATACATATTACAATTCTAACAATTGCTGATATCCATATTATAACCTCAATTATTACTGGTATTGTAAACCCTGGAAATGTAAATTTCCAGATATACATCAAAATAATATAAAAAGCTGTCATTGTAATAGAAGATATCTGCAATCCAATTCCTAGCTGTTTCTTTATCTTATCACTACTTCCACATACTGCTCTGATAATTCTTGGCACAAGATGAAATGCATCTCCTCCGCAAAGTGTTAATGTTAATATTCCATAAAGAATAAATAACATATCCCCATTTGAATATATAAAAAATAATATTGCAGCAACAAGATCAAAAATCAGATATGCTGCATCAAATATTGCTTCCATAACATCTGGAAGCTGTGGTTTATAATTGTTCTGCTTCATTACTAGTTCTGCTCCTTATACTCTTTTATATATTTTTCTGCATTATTGCAGATCTTATCAAACACATCTATGCACATATGCTTTTCTTCTTCTGTTAAACCACTTAAAACATCCTTAGCAAACTGTTTCTGTGCGTTTATTCCTGCTTTTAAAATTATCTCTGCCTTATCTAATAAAACAATCTCAATATGCTTTTTATTATCCTTACTTTGTATTCGTTCAACAAGGCCTTTATTTTCAAGATTCTTTAGTGATGTTGAAACGTGGGACTTTGTTGATTTTCTAATCTTTACTATGTCTGCTGCTGTATTATGCTGTGGATTATTATGAAGAAACATAAGTATATCATATTCCATCTGCGTTAATTCATACCTGTCGCACACTTCTCCTGAAAGTAATTCATAATAGCTTGTGATTGTTTTATGCTTATCCCAGAAATACATCCTGACCTCCTTTACCATCGTTCTTTTTAGAACGATTATAGACAGATTATTCTGTTATGTCAATCATTTTTTCTTATTCAACTCACAAAATCTTTACTCTATTTTGTGTAATGATTTTTATGTAAGCATTAGTGATAAAATAAGAGCAAGTACTGAAAGGTTTTCGTTGCCTTAGCACTTGCTCTGCTTCTTTATATCAAAGTTATTATATATAGTTGTATGTTGATGATTTGCTGGTCTTTAATTTTTTCATCAATCCTATTGCACTCTTTTCGCAAGCCTGCAATATTACTTACGCCAGATTCTTCTCACCTTCATTTTGTTTCTTTCCTGCCATTCTCATAACTTCCTTCCATGCTGGTGAGAACAGATAATAACCTATCATTGCAAACATTCCAAAGCTGAAAGAGATTGGGAAGCACAACATTACCCATGTTCCATCAAAGTATCTGCTAATAATATAGGCACTTGGAATTCTGACTGCCCAAAGCATAAGAATGTTGACAATTGTAGTATAACGCACCTTTCCAGTTCCGTTTACAATAGATATTATACAGTTAAAGATAGCATAAAACCACTGTGAAAGTAACATGACAACAACATGTCTGCTAGCATACATCAATACCATTTCATCTGACGAGAAGAAACGGATTATAGGTTTATGTATCATTATAAAAAGCAATCCAAAACTTAATGTAATCAGACCTGAACACAATGGAATTCTCCAGTGTCCCTCTTTAATTCTTGAATATTTCTTAGCACCATAATTCTGTCCTGAAAATGTAGTGGCCGCCGAAGATAATCCTGTAATTGCTATGTTAGCGCATCCTGTAATTCTTCCTGCTACTGCACCTCCAGCCATAAATATAGCACCCTGCGAGTTATTAAATGTCTGTAATGCAACATGTCCTAATGAATAAAGAGAATTGTTAAGTCCAACGGGCAAACCAATAGCCAGAATAGCTTTCATCATTGTTCCAGAAAATCTTCTAGGCAAATATGTAAACTGTATCTCCGGAAACTTCTTTCTTATATAAACAATACTTACAATCCATGAAATGAACATAGCAATACTTGTAGAAAGTGCTGCTCCGGCTACATCCATTCCAAACCCTGCAACAAACAATAAATCAAATACTATATTAGAAACACAGGACACAACCAGAAACCATAATGAAGCCTTGCTGTCTCCAAGTCCTCTTAAAATACCAGCATTCATATTATAACCCAGATTACCAAGTGTACCTAAGAACACAACCCTCGTATATATTAATGCGGCATTCCACACATCCTGCGGCACTTTCATGAATTCCAGAATATATGGTGCTGCAAACCATCCAAGAATTCCAATCGGAATACCTACAATATATATAAGTGTTATTGAAGTTCCACATACTGAAACAACCTTTCCCGATTCCCTTGCTCCGGTATATTGTGAAATAAGAATAGACACACCTGTTCCTATTCCTAAAAAAACACATAATAATACTTCAACCGGCTGTGAACTCGTTCCTACCGCAGCTAAAGATGTATCTCCACAATATTTGCCTATTACAAGTGCATCAACCGTAGTATATAACTGCTGCAAAACATTTCCAATAATAATCGGTATCGCAAACAGTATAATATTTTTCATTATATGACCTGTAGTCATATCAATCTTTCCTTTTTGTGAATCTGCCATAGTAATCTCCATTCCTGAGCAGCTTTTGTTGCGAAGAGGAGAACAAAAATTTGCACAAGCAATTTTCTTCTGCCATAAATGGCTATATGTTCTGCTCAGAAACAAATAGCCGTGTGATAAAATAAGCTATCAAGCTTATTTTTCACACTATACTCCTATCATAGAATAATCTGTCTGTATCTGTTATTTATAATAATACTGTAATTGAATTACATTTGCTAGCGATTTATGGCATGGAGTACAGAAAAAGTGTCTAACTAATGTTTATAAAAAAGCAAATGGAATTTTCTTTACAATAATCAGAATTACGGTAATAAACACTTTCCAGGGCAACACCATTCTCTTCATATAATATATTTGTTTGTTACATCATATAATAGTACATAAACATAATTAAACAAAAAATATATCCGGCAACCCTTTTTATAGGATACCGGATATAATTCTATTAATTCTTTCTGACTTATTTTCGTGATGTCCATATTCATCAAATATACTTGTAACATTCATAACCGACATAAGATGCTCATGAACCATATTTGCCTTTACAGGTGCCTGTTCAAGCAGATTCCCGTGATTTACCCCCTCCTGTTCACCATTAAGAAGATAAACAGCTGCATTTCTGTTTTTTACATTATTATTAACTACATAGTCTGCAAAACCCGGATACCAGAACGAACCGCAGACTGAAAATCATTTTGCATTTCTCGGCTCTTGCCCAAGTTGCACTTCTTAATTCCATATTCTCTTTGAATCTCATAAATCAGCTTATTAAATTCCAACTCGCTCATATCCTTTGACGATACTTCCCCAGCCTTAATCCTCTTATCAAATATAGTGATATTCGTAGTAATAACCGGCTTATCATCTTTCATATCTGGCATAATAACTACACGAATCTGAATATCCTTGTTATCAGCAGGTTTGATATATTTCACATCACTTGCGTAGATTCCATAATGCTTTGCCCCACCTCTGGGTGAGCGTATGTTGCTGTCTGATATATTGGATAGCTGATGCTTCCAAAATGTTCCGTTTTTCCTTCATCTTCCTCTAAGTGAATACATCGCGTTTCTATTTCCCTCATTCATACCTCCATTTCCGGCAAATACTAAATAATTCTTCTATAAAGTAAAATAAGCCTCCAGACTTTTATCTCATATATTTCCTAGCAAGTTTGTATGTTCTCTTGCTGATTCATATATTAACAAAAGCTGGAGGCTTGTATAATGCTTAATTTCTTTGACTGGTTATAAGTTTTTCTTATAACTACTTAACAAGGTATCCACCATCTACTGGAATAACTGCTCCATTAAGATAGTCACTTGCTGCTGATGAGAGGAATAATACTGGTCCCTTCATATCTTCTGGTGTTCCCCAACGACCTGCAGGAATTCTCTCTGTACATTCATCCTTTCTTGCCTGTGTCATATTAGCACACATTTCTGTATCCATATATCCAGGTGCAATCACATTACAGCAGATATTATGGTCAGCACAGTCTGATGCAATACTCTTGCTTAACTGAGTAACAGCACCCTTTGCTGCTGTATATGCAGGAACTGTTGTACCACCAAAGAATGATGACATTGAACCAATATTAATAATTTTACCAACTGTATCCTGATCCTTCATTACCTGTATTGCCTTCTGGCACATAAACCATACATGATTTAAGTTAACATCTATAACAAGATTCCACATTTCTTCTGGGAATTCCCATGGTTCATATCTTCTCTGGATTCCAGCTGCTGGAATAAGAACGTCTAACTTTCCGCCAAGAATCTTCATAGCTTCATCAAACATTCTGTCAACCTCTTCCTTCTTAGAAAGGTTACCAGCTACAGCATGAGCCTTGTAGCCCATTTCATTATACTGCTTTACTACTTCCTTTAACTTTTCTTCCTGTAAATCCATTAAAACAACTTCTGCACCATTTTCAAGAAGTCCCTCTGCCATTCCTCTTGATAAGCCCTGAGCTCCTCCTGTAACGATACAACGCTTTCCTTCAACACTAAATGCTTTTTTGTAATCATAAGCCATGATTCATTTCCTCCTAAAAATTTATTTATATTTTAATTAATAATTAACTCTTTTACTTATAAAAAGAAAGTACTTAACTGTGGAATAAACACAATTGCTAAAAATACCATAACGTATCCGATGAAGAATGGAATCTCTCCCTTAGCAATCTCTCCCATTTTTAACTTTGAAACACTTGCCGCTGAGAAGATATTTACAGCAACTGGTGGTGTCATTGTTCCAATTACATTAGATATTGATACAATCATTCCAAAATGAATTGCATTTACCCCAAGACCTGCTGCTATAGGCCATAAAACAGGAACAAGTAATACACAGGTTGCAATACCCTCCAAAAATGTACCAAACAATAAAAGTATAACAGCAATAATGAAACAGAAAAGTGGTTTTGAAAGATGTAAACCAACTATTGCATTAACAAGCTCTGTTGAAATTCCTGAAAATGTAAAGAGCCATGAAAATGCTGTTGAAGTTGCTATAATAAATAACATCATTGCACTGCCTTTTCCTGAATCAAGAATAATAGCTGCTAAATCCTTCATATTTATTTCTTTATATACAAATACACCAACTATCAATGAATAAACAACTGCTACTGCTGCCGACTCTGTCGGAGTTAAAAGACCTGAATATATTCCACCAAGAATAATTACAGGAAGTAATATAGCTGGTATAGCCTCTACGAATGACTTTGCCAAATCCTTAAAGGTTGTTTTCTGCTCATTCTTTGGCCATTTTTCTTTGTGTGACAAATAAATACATAACACCAAAAGCACAACTGCAATCATAACACCTGCAACAAGACCGCCCTTAAACATATCTCCTACAGAGCTGTTAGTAATTGTACAATAGATTACCATAATGATACTAGGAGGAATAATTGGACCAAGACCTCCTGCAACTGTAAGAAGTCCCGCACATCTCTCCTTTGGATAACCAAGTTTAACCATTTCAGGGTAAAGCATTGAACCAATGGCAATAACTGTTGCCGGTGCTGAACCAGACAATGCTGCAAAAAATGCACATGCCAGAATCATTGCATAACACATACCACCTCTGACATTTCCAATAATTCTGTTAGCAAAATCAACAAGTCTTCTTGAAATTCCGCCCTTTGTCATAAGATTTCCTGCCAGTACAAAAAATGGAATAGCCATAATAGATACTGAATCAAGAGCTGTAAACATTCTCTGCCCAACAACTGCCAGTGGAACATCAAAAGTGAGCATAGATAACATAGTGGCAGCGCCAAGGGATATGGAAATTGGAACACCAATAATTAAAAGCAGTGCCATCGCGCCAAATAAAACTATTGCTGTTGTCATACACTTGCCTCCTTTTCTCCTGTGAATAATTTGATAACCATATTAACTAATGTGCTTACCTGCACAATACTTATAATCGCAAAACTGAATGTAATCGCAAAATAAGGAACAATCATTGGAAGTCCTAATCCTGGTGAAACCTGATTTGAAACACTCTGCATCCATAAAAGCTTAAATGATGTTACAAATACAGTTACTGCAAATGCACATACAACCGCCTTTGCTATTATTTCTACAACATTTTTAAAAGTTCCCTTAAGCTTGTCTGTCAAAGCTGTAACCGCAATCTGCGTACCATCTCTTAAACCAATTTCCGCAGCCAGCAATGCCATATATATCATACAATATCTTGATAATTCTTCTAACCATGAGATTCCAAGATGGAAAATATTTCTATTTAACACCTGTACAAAGGAAGCTATAACCATGATAATAAATGTTCCAATCAAAACACCATTTTCAATTTTCTGAAAATATCCTAATGCCTTTTTCAACCTTTCTTCCCCCTTTCAATTGCATCAAGCCATTCCTGTGGTAAAGATGATTTATAGCTTTCCATAGCAGGTACTACCTTTGCCTTTAATTCATCCTTATCAATTTCATAGAATGTAACACCAAGCTCCTTAAGCTTTGTCTCTGCCTCTTCATTGGCCTCAACTAAGTACTGTCTCTGTTTATCACAGCCTCTCTTTACCGCTTCCGTAAATGTTTCCTTTAAATCATCAGGAATCTTATCCCAGGCTTTATCTGAAAGTCCAACTCCCATAAATACAAACAGATGATTAGTGTATGTAATATTCTTTGTTACTTCATAAAACTTATTGGCAAGAACGTCAGATATGGAATTTTCTGCCGCATCAATTGTCTTCTGCTGAAGACCTGTAAATACATCACCTGATGCCATAGGTGTTGCCATTGCACCTAAATTATTGAAAAGTGCCATATGCATTGAATTTTCCATTGTTCTAATTTTCAAGCCACTAAAATCATCAATTGTTTCTACTGGACGATTAGAGAATACATTTCTAAAACCAGATTCCATCCAGCCTACAACATGAATGCCCTGTACTTCTGCCTTCTTAGCAATCAGCTCACCGAGCTCTCCATCAATAACATTGTGGGCTTCCTCTGCATTTTCAAAAAGGAATGGCTGATCAAGCACCTTCATTTCAGGAATGAATGAACTCATTACCGCATTAGCTGCATAAAACATATCAATTGAGCCAAGCTGTGCACCTTCATACAAATCTCTTTCATTTCCAAGCTGACCACTTGGATAAATCTTAATATCAATTTTGCCATTAGTTGCTTCACGTACCTCGTCGGCAATAGCAACACAACCCTTATAATAGTTAGTCGTATCCGAATTAACTATTCCGAACTTTAGATGGATTACTCCATCAGCTGAAGCTCCACCTGCCTGACATCCAACTAGTAATGATGATGTCAGTAAGCTCATTATAATAATTAACGCCCCAAATTTCTTTTTCATCTGTTAACCTCTTTCCGCATGTTTATTTTATTCCATATATCCGCCCTTCATAGGTGATACCGCATGTTTTGAATAAATGTTCAGACATCCTGATTTATACTTTTCTTCCTTTGGTTTCCACTTGCTCTTTCTTTCTGAAAGAACTTTGTCAACCTCTTCTTTGCTGCATTCCTTTCCATCAATTCCAACAATTTCAAGGATTCTCTCTGGAATATCTATTTTTATCAAATCGCCCTCCTCAAGAAGTGCAATAGGTCCACCAGCTGCTGCCTCAGGTGATACATGTCCAATAGCTGGTCCCTTTGATGCTCCTGAAAATCTTCCATCTGTAATTAACGCAATTGCTTTTCCAAGTTCTTCATCTGAGGAAATTGCCTCTGTCGTGTAGAACATCTCTGGCATTCCTGTTCCCTTAGGACCTTCGTATCTGATTATTACAGCGTCACCAGGTTTGATTTCATGGCTTAATACTGCCGCAATTGCATCTTCCTCACAATCATATGGTCTTGCCTTTAGCACAGCCTTAAACATTTCCTTAGGAACTGCTGAATGCTTAACTACGGCTCCCTCTGGTGCAAGATTACCCTTTAAAATTGCCACTGTTCCATCTGTTCCGATTGGATTATCAAATGTTCTTATTATATCTGTTCTCTTTAAGTTCCAAGGCTTTAAATATGCCTCGCACTTTTCATAGAAGCCATTCTTCTTTAATTCCTCAAGATTTTCACCAAGTGTTTTTCCTGTAACTGTCATAACATCCAGATGAAGCATTGATTTAATCTCTTCCATAATTCTTGGCACACCACCTGCATAATAGAAGAACTGTGCTGGCCATTTTCCTGCTGGACGAATATCCAATAAGTAATGTGCTCCTCTGTGCATTCTGTCAAATGTATCTGAATCAATCTCAATTCCAAATTCGTGTGCAATTGCTGGAATATGTAACAGTGCATTAGTTGAACCTGAAATTGCTGCATGAACCATAATAGCATTTTCAAATGATTCCTTTGTTACAACATCCTTTGCCTTAAGCCCCATCTTTGCAAGCTTAACAGCCTGAACTCCTGCCTGATGTGCAAAATCCTTCAAATCCTTTGATGTTGCAGGCATCAATGCAGAACCTGGAAGCATAAGACCAAGTGCCTCTGCCATAATCTGCATTGTGGATGCTGTTCCCATAAATGAGCAGGCTCCACAGGATGGACATGCATGATGCTTATAATATTCAAGCTTTTCTTCTGTAATTTCACCTCTTACACACATTGCCTGATAAGCACCAATCTGCTCTAATGTAAGTAAATCTGGACCAGCCTCCATAACTCCACCTGTAACAACTATTGATGGCATATTAAGTCTTCCAATTCCCATAAGGATTGCTGGTACTGATTTATCACAGCTGGCTATAAATACCCCTGCATCAAATCCAGTTGAGTTACCATGAATTTCAATCATATTAGCAATCATATCTCTTGAAACTAATGAAAAATTAATTCCATCATGTCCCTGTGCTATTCCATCACATATATCGGTTGCAAAATATCTTGCTCCTTTACCTCCCTCTTCATATATTCCTTCCATTGCCTCTTCGACAAACTGGTTCAAATGTGCACTTCCCGGATGACTGTCTCCGTATGTACTTTCAACCATAACCTGTGGTTTTGATAAATCTTCCACCTTCCAACCCATTCCTATCTTTAGTGGGTCGTTTTCAGGCGCCAATTTTCTTACTTCCTGACTGTGTAACTCTTTCATACAACCTCCATGCTTTAATTTTTATTTTAAAACTAGTAGTACTTCTTTTGACAAATAAATAATATCATTGACAAATTTTGCCTTCAAGATGTATGTAATTTATTCTACTTTTCCACGGTATATTTTTAATTATCTTGTGCAATATACATAATTAATATATTTGTAAAAGTATTTATATCTCTATACAATTATATTTTCTTCCAAAATGCAAAAAAGTTGTCCGACAACTTTCATCGGACAACTTACAAATATTTTACTGATTATATAGTTTTATCTTCTTATAATTCTTTCTCTCTAATAGACTGTTTAATAAATTCTCTATTGTAATTCATATGCATAATCATAGCATTCCTGGCGCCTACTGCATCATGCTCCCTTATAGCATCAACCACAGCCCTATGTGTCAATAAGGTTTCATTCATAACCTTTTTATGTGTTATATTAACAAACATCATAACAGCTGTATCAATAATAGGTATCATCTGCTCTATAATCTTATTCTTTGAACATTTTGCCAGATAGCAGTGAAACTGTATATCTTCTTTAATGTAGGGCTTTCCCGCCTTAGCATTTATTTCTACCAGGTTGCACAGTCTTTCCAGTTCTTCTATCTCTTCATCGGTCGCCTTCCTGCTGACTTCCTCTGCCATAGCAGGTTCAATCATCAGACGCACATCTACAAGGTCCAAAGCAATTGCTTCTTTATCTTCAAAATCCTTAATTCCCAACGGATCATCTTCTGGAAGCATTGTATTGACAACATAGGTTCCTGAACCTCTACGTACTTCAAGTACTCCTTTGGAGGTCAGGCTCCTTATTGCTTCCCTAACTGTGCTTCTGCTTACGCCAAAATGCTCCCCAAGCTTGAATTCATTCGGTAGTTTAGTTCCTTTAGGATAAGGCTCCTCCTTTATGAGCTTGTACAGCATTTCTTCAACCTGCTCAACTAACAGTTTTTCCTTAATATTCGATAAATTCTTCATGATAATCCCTCATTCTTTACATCTTCAAGCATTCTATCAATGTCAGACTGTTCTAATGTAAGCAATAATGCTCCTGAATTATCTCTAATCTGTTCCGGTTTTCTCGCTCCACACAACACATGAAGTCCATCTATGGTTTTCGCTGTACAAGCAATAACAAGGTTACTCATCGTACAATTATACTTAAGGCACAATGGCTTCCAGTGCTCTAGAAGTCTCATCACCTTAGGAAGATTTTCCGGAGAGAAGAAGCGATTTCTGTTTCTTACGTCTCCCTTTGCAAGCTTTACATCTGCCTTGACCTTTCCAGTTAACAGACCTTGCTCCAGTGGTGAATAAGCTTGTATTGACACTTTATTTTCCTCACATACCTGCGCCAATTCTGAACGGATATGTGAATCTAAGATGCTGTATTTTTCCTGAATAACATCCAGCTGTCCCAGGCTGCAATATCCCTTTATAATATCCTCAGTCACATTAGATGCACCGATTGCTCTGATTTTTCCCTCTTTTTTTAATTCCGTAAGAACACCTACTGTTTCTTCAAGAGGATATAATGCAAAATCAGGTGTCTGCCAATGAGTATAATAAATATCAATATAATCCGTCTGTAATCGACGAAGACTGTCTTCAAGATTTTTTCTAATTCCTTTAGCAGATAAATCTCTGTATACGTTCCTGCCTTCCATTACTTTGTGAAATACAGGTGTTTCATAGTCCCATTCCAATCCACATTTTGTTGAAATCAGGACATTATGACGCTTGCCCTTAAGAGCCTTGCCTACTACTTCTTCACTGTGACCTAGATTATAAACTGGTGCAGTATCAAACCATGTTATGCCACAATCAATAGCTTCATCAATGGTACGTACAGACAATTTGTCATCATTCTCACCCCAGGCTGTGCCTCCGCCAATAGCCCAGGTTCCCATAGCCATAAACGGGGTGTTTATATCAGATTTTCCTATTTTAATAGTGTTCATTGTAATCTACCCTCCGTGAATTTTTTCTTTATTTTATTTTCACGAATTAATATTGTCAAGTTTCATCAGAAAAAACAACCTGTCCTGCACACCTTAACACTCGCTAGCTGCATTTTATCTACACCGGAATTTATCACCTATGATGCGGTGTATCTTCCAAAGAATCATTTGATCAGACAGGAAACTCTTTCTACGGAAGATTATCTCTCCTACTTTTTCCCTTTTGATAAAATCTCATTTCGGAAAAAGGGACAGGAATCTGTGTGGAACTCTGATAACCTCGAAATGCTTGCCGTGATTATGGCAATGCAAGACAAACCACAGGCGGTGCTTATGAGCTTTCAAAAGGAATATGCTGAAAGCTATGAATGGATTACCACGGTATTCTCTGACTGGGCTTTTACCTTTGTTACCAGCTTTCTGTATTATCAGGATTATGATGCGTTGGAGGAAGCAGAACGGAATGTGTACCAAAAAGGAATGGAATGTTTCGGCGGCATTGCACCGACCTACCACATAGAACTTTTGGATAAGCCCACCATTGTCTGGGATTTCCATTCCCTGATGCTCTCCATTCAGATGATGTTTTCCTTTATGATAACGGATGAAAACTCTACGCTGAAACTGTGCAAGCACTGTGATTTGAAAATGGAGAATTGGCATTGAAAGTAAATGTATCTCCACAACTGGAAACCGTATGGCTGTCTTCAAACCAAATGGCACTTCTTTATGGCAGAGACGAAAAAACCATTCGAAAGCATGTTAATAAAATTTTTGCCGATGGAAACAAGCTGATTGACGATCATACACTTGTAGCACTGACGATTATGATTGCAGAATCAAAACCAGATGAAAAAGAAATGATGATAAGCGTAATTATGAACTGTATTTGTGGATAGGCTGGAGCCCTGATAACTGATATATTCATAGCGTAACGATATGGACAGGACATTTATTGAGTCCCGTCCTTCTTATATGTTGTATCACGTTTTAGCCAGTGCTATAATAAAGAAAACTTGAATTATGCGGATACTTTACGGGGTAACTATAGTTTTAGGAATTTTCCCCATTTAATACTTGATAAAAAACAGTCATCTCACTTTTTATCTTTCCCAAAATAGAAAATGGCGAGAAATTCTTCTCGCCTGCGGTGGTCCCAAAAGCTATCGCCCAGATCCAAACTGTAACTCATTACCTTTTGTTCTACTTAACCATAATCTTCCCATTCAAGTTAGCAAATACTTCCTGCTTCTTCTCCTGAGTGCATTCCGCATAGATAGATATCCATAGTCGTCTGAATATCCGAGTGCCCCATTACAGACTGAATCACCTTTAAGTTAGATTCATTCTCACAAAGTCTTGTACAGAAAGTATGTCTTAAATTATGTGCTGAAAAATGCGGCAACAGTAATGGTTCTCTGTCTTCCTTCTCTGCAGCTTCCTTTTCCTTCTTAATTATAGTCTTCATAGACTCTCTTGATTGCACGATTCACGGACTCAGGCGTATATGCATTACCTTCAGATGTTGAAAATACAAAGTCTCTGAATCAAGTAAAGGTACAAGAGTAGTTCCAATAAGAGCTACACCGCCGCCTGCCATAAGCTGCTTCATTCCCTGTGATTTTGCTTATGTGTGATAAAGAAGTAATAGAAGTGTAAAAAATTTTGCCTTTCCTA